>Ga0116180_1000002_pt1 | contig 277241 bp, 195 predicted proteins | sample AD_UKC073_MetaG_FD_89804 | JGI IMG/M metagenome (GOLD analysis project Ga0116180, IMG submission 89804) | Active sludge microbial communities of municipal wastewater-treating anaerobic digesters from USA - AD_UKC073_MetaG | ecosystem: Engineered > Bioreactor > Anaerobic > Digestate | place... | reverse complement strand
TCGCTCGCGACGGTCGAGAGATGAAAAAGCACCTTGAACGCGTGTTGCAGGACCGGGCCTTTGCCCGCGGCATGGCCGCCTGCGGACATCGCCGAGTCCTGGCCCGCCACACGTGCCGGCACCGCGCGGATCAGTTGCTCGGCATCATCCGGGAGATCCAATCCTGGCAATCGGAGCGACGCGCCCGGTCTGCGAGGAGGCGTTTTCATGCCTGAGGGTCTGCGAATATCGTTTTTCGGCTCGAGCCTGGTGTCGGCCTTCTGGAATGGCGCGGCCACGTACTATCGTGGCGTGATCCGGGCGCTGAACGACCTGGGCCACACGATCACTTTCTATGAACCCGACGCCTACGACCGCCAAAAGCATCGCGACATGGCCGATCCACCTTGGGCCAAAGTGGTCGTCTACCCGGCCGACGAACGAGGCGTCGAACAAGCCCTCGAACAAGGTCGGGACGCCGACCTGATCGTCAAAGCCAGCGGCGTGGGCGTGTTCGATGAACTGCTCGAAAAAGCCGTGCTCAATATCCGTCAGCCTCGAACGCTGGTGGCGTTTTGGGACGTGGACGCGCCGGCCACACTCGATCGGCTCGAGCGCGACCCGGCCGACTCCTTTCACGAGTGCGTGCCCCGCTATGACCTGGTTCTGACCTACGGCGGTGGTGATCTCGTGATTCGTGCTTACCGGCGATTCGGGGCCCGTGAGTGCATCCCCGTTTACAACGCGCTGGATCCTTCGACACATTTCCCCGTCGAGCCTGACGGACGCTTTCAAGGTGCGCTCGGCTTTCTGGGCAACCGTTTGCCCGATCGCGAGGCCCGCGTCGAAGCATTCTTTCTGCAAGCCGCCGCCCGGCTGCCGCATGCCAGATTCCTGCTCGGGGGCAGCGGCTGGGACGACAAGCCGCTGCCTCTCAATGTGCATCTCGTGGGTCACGTGTACTCGCGCGATCACAACGCTTTCAATTGCACACCGCGAGCGGTGCTCAACATCCATCGCGAAAGCATGGCCCGCTACGGTTATTCGCCGGCGACGCGAGTGTTCGAAGCAGCCGGTGCGGGCGCCTGCCTGATCACCGACGCGTTCGCTGGCGTGAGCCAGTTCCTCGAGCCGGGCGAGGAAGTGCTCGTGGCCCACGACGGGGCCGAGGTGGCCGATCTGCTGCTTCGTCTCTCACCGCGAGAAGCTCGCGACATCGGCCGGCGCGGCCGAGCCCGGGTGCTTGCTGAGCACACGTACGCCCATCGCGCCCGGCAGTTGCACACCCTGCTGATGGGTCGCAAATACAAGAGCCCGGCATCGGCGGAGGTGGGAGCGACATGAACATCGTGATCCTGGGCCTGTCGATCACATCGTCGTGGGGCAACGGCCATGCCACCACGTTTCGTGGCCTGGTCCGCGGGCTCGTGCGGCAGGGCCACGATGTGTGCTTTCTCGAGCGCGACGTGCCGTGGTATCGCGAGAATCGCGACCTGCCGAATCCGCCCTACGGCCGGACGCGTCTCTATCGGTCGCTCGCCCAACTGAAGCATCACTTCGCCCGCGAGGTCGCCGAGGCCGACGCTGTCATCGTCGGATCGTACGTGCCGCAAGGAATTGCCGTCAGCGAGTGGGTGCTGCACACCGCCGGGGGCGTCACGGCGTTCTACGACATCGACACGCCGGTGACGCTCGCGGCCTTGCAGCGCGGCCGATGCGAATACCTGACGTCCGGCCTCATTCCGCACTTCGACGTCTATCTCTCGTTCACGGGCGGCCCCACGCTTGCCCATCTCGAGCGGCATTACGGCTCGCCCATGGCCCGGCCGCTGCACTGCTCGGTCGATCCGGAGGTGCACTACCCGCAAGAAGAGCCCATCCGGTGGGACATGGGTTATCTCGGAACGTACAGCGACGATCGCCAGCCACGGCTCGACCAACTCATGCTCGAACCGGCCCGCCGGGCACCGGATCTGCGGTTCGTGGTCGCCGGGCCTCTCTATCCCGAATCGATCGCCTGGCCGGGCAACTGCGATCGTGTCGAACATTTGGCCCCGGCGCAGCACCGCGGGTTCTACGCAGCCCAACGGTTCACGTTGAACGTCACGCGCGACGACATGATCCGTGCCGGCTACTCGCCGAGCGTTCGCCTGTTCGAGGCCGCGGCCTGCGGCACGCCCGTGATCAGCGACTACTGGGACGGACTGAACTCGTTTCTGGAGATCGGCTCGGAAATCCTGGTGTCGCATTCGCCCGGTGAAACGCTGGAGTATCTGCGCGACATGCCCGACGAGCAGCGGCGGGAGATCGGTCGGCGCAGTCGCCAGCGCATCCTCCGCGAGCACACCGCCGACTGCCGCGCCGAACAGCTCGTGCGTTACCTCCGCGAAGCGGCAGGGGCGAAAAAAGCTGTAAGCGGTAGGCTATGATCAGGCCATGAGCTATAAGCCAGAGCTCTCAAGCCTCAGGTCTCAGGTCTTGCGCTCATATCATTTCCGCGTCTCGCTCGCGGATCCATCCGGTCTTCCCGTCCGGCAGGCGAATGTGCAGCCATTCGGCACGGCGCTCCACCAGTTCGAATTCGACGCCTTCGTGCAACGGCTCTTTGAACTGCGGTTCGAAGCCCTCGCCGTTGCCTTTGCGCACGGTGACGTTCTCGGCCAGAATCACGCCCGCCCGGCTCGATGATTCGGTCGCAAGGCTCACCGCCACCGATGCGCCGAGCAGGAGACACGTGAGCCCCACCGGCACGAGTGCGTAGCGCCAGGCCAGCCGTGGCATGAACGTGCGTGCGATCAGCAATGCCCAGAAACACACGTACACCACCAGACCGGCCGCGAAACGATGATGCAGTGACGTGCCGAAATGCCAGAAGAACAGTGTTCGCAGAAACGCCTGCTCGCCGCTCTCGGCGATCTGATTGCGCCGCAACGACCGGGCGTACCGCAGATTAGCCGCCAGTCGCGGATCGTCGGGAATGAGCGTCTGGGCCCGTCGATAGTTGAGGATGGCCCGGCCCAGTTGGCCGCTCTCCAGGCAGGCGTTGCCGAGGTTGTAATAGAGCTTGCCGTTGCGAACCCCGCTGTCCACAAGCAGTTGGAACTTGGCCTGAGCCTCGCGGAACAGGACGCCTGCCTGCGTGGGATTCTTCTGCCGCAACTGCGCCGCCTCATCAAAGGCCCGCAGTCCCTGATTGAGAATTTCGACCTGCTGTTCGAGCGTCAGCGGCTCGGCCCGAACGGTTACCGGCGCTCCAGCGAAAAGAACAGCCACGAAGAGTCCCCCGACCACACCGCTCGTTACCGCCGACTTTCTCCGTGAGCCGGCGTCCAGCTTCTCGCGTTCGAGCCGATCGATGCAGCGCAGAGCCGCATTGCGCAGTTCCTCGGGTGAACGCGTCCCACTGCCGGCGTAATGAATCGCCTCACACTCGGCGAGCAGTGCGTCGATCTCGCGCACGAGTTCCTCGTTCACCGCCCGGGCCTGCAGTTCGGACACGACCGCCGCCCGCGTCATGCCGCCGCTGGGCAGATTGCAGCGGTCGGCCACATACTGCCCCAGCGCCAACGAGACCGCGCCCGCGGCGTCACGAGTCGAATTGGCCGAGCGCAACCGAGCCACCGCGTCGCGTTTCGCTCGCCGCCGACGAGCGAAGCCCACGTCCGTGCGCAGCCGATGCGATCGGCTCTGCACCATCCAACAAACCACGAATCCGATCGGCGGCAACACCAAGGCCATCCACGTGAGCGGTCCCCACCGTACGTCCTGCGGCGTGAGCACCTCACGCATGCCGGTGTAGTTGGCGAGGATGCCGCCGGCCGATTCGGTCAGCCGCCCCACTGCCTGGCGGTTGCCGGTCGAATCGACGATCTGCGAAACGGCCAGCTTGTCGGCCGGCGTCACCTTCAACGGGATCGACTCGGTGTAAACGGTGACGTACTTCTCCTCTCGTGGGTCGAAGAACGCAAATGGGATGGGCGGGATGGACGCCACGTCATCTGAGACCGCCCGAATGCTCACGCTGAAGCGCTTGCCGTCCGAACCCACTTCGCCGGCCAGCGGCTCGCTCGGCACGCGAAAGCGCTCGGTCAGTTCCGGCAACTCGGCCAACGGCGGCGGCTGAAGCTCCTGCAGGTTACCGTCGCCGTCGATCCGCAGCGTGAGCGTGATGGGATCGCCGACCGCCACTTCGGTCGGCTTGGCGCTGGCCTCGATGGTGTACCGGCCCACCGCTCCGCTGAACCACGCCGGCTTGCCCTCGACCGGCAACGGCAGCACCTCGATGGGCGCGACCGTCGCCTGAGCAGCGAGCGGCATGGACGAGGTCATCATCAAACGACCCATGGAGAAGATGTCGTTAGAACGGCCCAGACGCGTCGGGTAGGTCACCACGATGTTGATGTCCTCGGCCGTGAGCGGCCCCGGACGATTGACCTCGATGGTCCGCTCGATCTCGTAGAGGTAATACGCTCGCTCCTGGCCCTGCGAGTCCTTGCGCAAGACTTCGCGCCCCCTGGGTTCGGCGCGGCGGGCCAACATCTGCTCCAGCGGTTCGCGGAAGATGCCCCACTCGCTGCGTTCCAGGTTGATGCAGCTCCACATGCTGGCCGCTGCCAGCCGGCCGTAATTGCGATCGACGAAGGGCCGCAGCCAAATCTGCAGCTTCACCTGCAGCGATTCGCCCACGTACAGCTTGCCGCGGTCGCCCTGCACCTCGACGAACAGCAGATCCTCGGTCTCACTCTTGGAAACGACGATTGAGATCGGCGACGTTTGGTGAACCTGGCCGTCCGCCGTGACTTCGAACGCCGGGATGACGATGCGTCCCTCCCGCATGGGTGTCAATTCGTACTCGTACGTGAGCGTGGTCTTGGACTCCACCACGCCGTTGATGATGGTGGTCTGCGAGCTGCGCATGGGGCCGCCGCGACTGCGCACCTTCACGTCCGGAATCTCGGGCAACTGGGGCGGCGGCTCGGCGCCGGTGCTTTCGATGGCGATCTGCATCACGATGGGCACGCCGACGACCGTCTCGCGTGAGGACACGTTCACCTGGACATTGGCCGCACCGGCCCCACTGGCGGTGACCAGCAAGCCCAGCACCGCCCAAACCGCCCATAGCCGCGGTCGCATGCCGGGGCCCGTCGGCGTCCGCCAGGCGAGTGTCGCGCCCGCACGTGGCGGGCCGGATTTCCATCCCCCGCCCTGTTCATGTCGGTCCATGTCGCTCATACCCAATCCGTCTTCAACTCTCTTTTGGCGGGCGGGCATCTGGCCCGCCTCTTTTCTGAGAGCGATCCGTGAGTTGGCACCCATGCTCCTCAACGGAGATCACCAATCCTTGTCCACCGGCACCTGCTGGAGCTGCCGCATGCGCAGAAGCGCCTCGCGCCGTTGTCGCTCACGATCACGAATCTTCTGCAGCAGACGCTCCGCCTGCTCGGGCGTCATCTCGATCATCAGCATGGACTTGTCCGATCCATCATCTTTCTTGGCTTGGTCATCCTTCTGGCCTTGCCCCCCCTTTTGTTCCTGAGCCTCGAGCTTCTTGCCCTCGCCGTCTTCGCCCTTTTGCTCCTGTTTCTCGCCCTGCTGCGAATCCTGTTGCTCCGCGCTTTCCTGCTGATGGCCTTCTTGATCCTCTCCCTCTTGCTTCTGCCCGTCCTGTTGTTTTTGTTCGTTCGATTCGGGTTGGCTGGCCGGCTGGCTCTGCGGCTGCTCGGGTTGCGATTCCGGCTGCGACGCCGGCTGCGATTCGGGCTGCGATTGCGGCGACTGGTTCTGCTCGTTCTTCTGCTGCTCCTCCTGCTTGTTCTTTTCCTGGTCAAGCAGATGCTTCATGAACAGCTGCGCGGTCTCCATGTTGACCTTGGCGTCCAGGTCGGCCGGATCGGCGGCGATGGCGTCCTTGTAGTACGAGATGGCCAGCTTCAGCTGCTCCAGCGCGGCCTTGACATCCCCCTGCTTGTCCAGCGCGTCGGCGTAGGCGCAGTTGCCCAGATTGAACTTGGCCTTGGCCTCCAATTGGAGGTCGCGACTGGCCAGGGCCTTCAAGAACTGCTCGGCCGCCTTGGCCCGGTCGCCCTTGCGGTAGAACGCCACGCCGCGGTTGTAGGCCAGCTCGGGCGAATCCGGAGCCTTGGACGCGGCCCGGTCGTACAGCTCGAGCGCTTCGTCGATCCGCCCGGACGCCATCGCCGCATTGGCCTCGGCCACCAGTCGGCTCGCTTCCCGGTCCGCCGCTATCGCCGCCGTCGCGAGGCTCAGCGCGACGACGACGATCCAAACGCCCGCTCGCCGTCCGTGTCCCGCGTTCACGGTTTGGGCTCTCTCAGATTCCCGTGTGCTCACCGTCTGACGCCTCCACGTCCCCCCGCGTCTCCCGCATCAAGCTCGCCGTCAGCAGCAGAACCAGCGCCGCCCCGGCGAACCATTGGAACCGCGGCTTATACCGTTCGATCCGTGTGGCCTCGAATTCGCGTTGCTCGCCCTGAGCGATCTTGTCCAGGTAAATCTGCTGTCCCAGGTCGAAGTTGCTCGTGCCGGCCGGCACGTACGCACCGCCGCCCGCGATCGCCATCTGTCGCAACGGCTCCGGGTTCATCTTCGACCAGACCTCCTGCCCGTCGTACTGCAGGTAGAGGCGCTGGCCGTTCTTCTCCATCGGGATGCGGGCTCCCTCGTCCGTGCTGCCCAGGCCTACCGTAAAGACGCGAATGCCCTTTTCCTGGAAGGCCTTGGTCGCCGCCTCGACGGGATAGCTCTCCTGATCCTCGCCGTCGGTGATGACGATGATAGCCTTGTACTTCTTGATGGGGTCCACGAACGAGTCGGCCGCCAGCCGCACTGCGTCGCCGATGAGCGTCCCGCCGCGTGTGCTGGTCAGCGGGCCGACCTCGTCGAGCGTCATGCGAAACGCGCTGTAGTTGATCGTCAGGGGACAGTTCAGCACCGCCGTGCCCGCGAACGTCACCAACCCGACGCGGTCGCCGCCGAGCACTTGCAGCACGTCGTCGATTGCCTGCTTGGCCCGCTCCAGGCGGTTGGGCTTGATATCCTCGGCCAGCATCGAACGCGAGACGTCCAGCACGAACATGATGTCGATCCCCCGCCGGGGAACGTCCTCGTACGTCACGCCCCATCGCGGCCCGACCGCCCCCAGCACGATGGCCACCATCGCCGCCAGCACCAGGATCGACCGCACCCACTGACGCGCCACGCTCACCTGCGGCAACAGATGCGCGTGCAGGTTCCAGGTGGCGAACGCGCGCAGCGCCCGTTGCTTGCGGTACTGCCCGTACCACACCACGGCCGCCAGTGCGGGCACCGCCCACAACAGGTGCAGATAAGCCAGGTTGTCGAAGCGAATGTTCATGGGAAAGCTGTAAGCTATAAGCTCTAAGCTATGAGCCAGAATGAGTCATTCGTCATTCGGGCTTCTTTCGTCATTCGGATTTCGTCATTCGTCATTCAGCCGACTGCTGATAGCTGACAGCTGATAGCTCCTCCTGTCTCCTGCCTTCTGTCTCCTTCCTTTTACGGTATCCTTCGCAACCACGTATTCGAGAGAATCAGCTCCAGCGCGAGCAGACCGAACACGCACAGCAGCAGCGGCGGCAGCGTGACCGGCCCCAGCCGCACCGCCGACGTCGCCCATTCGGTCGTCTGGAAGTACCGCTTTTCTTCGGTCCGGCTCCGCTCGAGCTTGTCGATCTCCGCGTATACGTTAGCCAGCGACTCGGTATTGTTGGCCGGGAAATACTTGCCGCCCGTCTTGTCCGCGATCTTGCGCAGCGTCTCCTCGTCGATGGACACCGGCATGCGCTGGTATCGCTCGCGACCGAACGGGTCGGTGACCTTGAACGGCGCCCAGCCGTCCGTCCCCGCCCCGATGGTGTAGACCTTGATGCCGTACGTCGCGGCCAGTTCCGCAGCCTGTAGCGGCGGGATGACACCCGCGTTGCTCTCGCCGTCCGTCAGCAGAATGATGATCTTGCTCTTGATCTGCTGAAGCTGGCCCCGGCTGCGCTGCCGTTCGAGGGCCCGCAGATGCTCGACGGCCAGAGCGATCGCGTCGCCGATAGCCGTCTGCCCTTCTTCTTCGGTCTTGGCGATCTCCGTCCGGTTGAGGCTCTCGATGAGGTAGCCGTGGTCGAGCGTGAGCGGGCACTTGCTGTCAGCATACGTGCCATAGACGATCAGGCCGATCAGGTCATTGGGCCGTCCCTTGAGCTGGCCGTCGCCCAGGACGAAATCGCGCACCACTTTGCGAACCGCGGTCAACCGATCCACCGGCTTGCCGTCCAGCCGGAAATCCATGGCCTGCATGCTGCCCGAGCGGTCCACCACGATCTGGATGGCGATGCCTTCTGAGAAGATTCGCGTCTGCTCGTCGGGCTTCTGGGGCCGGGCCAGCGCGACCACCAGAAGCACGATGGCCGCCGTCCGCAGCACGGGCAGCAGCCACCGGGCCCGCATGGTCCAGGTCGTACCGAGCCCTTCCAGTGGACGAACGGAGGAAAACCGCACCGTCCCCCGCCGCCGGCGGTCACACATCCGCCACCAGACCAGCGGCACCACCAATAGAAGTAACAGGAACCATTTGGAGGTCGGATCGAGAATCACGCCCGCACCTCCTCGACCTGCGAATCGTCCTGCCGCCCGGCGCCGGAGTCTCGCTGGTTCTGCAATCGTCCGTCTTGTCGCTCCTCAGCACCGGGCGTGGTTTCGTCCACGAACACCCGCGCGGTGGTCAGCGCCGACTGCACTTCGCTCGGTGCCGGATCGTAACGGGCGAACTTGACCATGTCAGCCGCCTGCAGGAACTCACCCAGTAGAAGCTTGTGCTTGGTATTGAGTTCCGAGGCCGAGCGTACCTCGGCGAGGAACTCCGGCGTCGTTCGCTCGGGGGCCATCAGCCCGAACCGCCGCTCGATGTATTCGCGGACGATCCCGCTCAACCGGAAATAGAACTCCTGCACACGGCCGGTTTCGACCAGCCGATCTTCCTCCAGCCGCTGCAAGGCGAAGAACGCCCACTCGTGCGGCGGCAGCGGTGTGGGTTCGGCTGCCTTGCGTCGCCGCCGGCGAAGCAGCCAAACGATCGCAGCCAGCGCCACGACACCCGCGGCCGCGGCCGTCCACCGCCACCATGCCCGCGTGCGATCCGCGGGCAACTCCACCGTGCCCTTGATGTCTTTGAACTTGGCGGGGTCGAACTGGCCGGCCAACAGCGAGGTGACTTCGATTTTGAACGGATCGGTGGCGATCTCGCCTTCGACAGGCTTGCCGGGATCGCGCCGGTCCTCGAACTTCACTGTGAAGCCCGGCACTTCCAACTCGCCCGACAGGAAGCTTTCCAGAACGTACTCCTGTGTCCACACCCGCACCGGTGTGGTTCCGCCGTCTGTTTTCACGCTCCGCGGCACGGCCGCACGCTCGCGAAAGTCGCGAATCTCGAACTCGCTCAGCTTCTCGCCGAATGAGGGCATCTTCACGTCCACGCCGTCGGCGGCTTGGACCTCGATGACCAGCTCAAGCTTCTCGGCGATGGTGATCCGCGGCTTGTCCGCGCGAACCGTCAAGGTCACCGGCCCGCGCTCCACCTGTTTCTCCACCGGCAGCACCGCCTCCGCCTGCGGCGTGTCGGCCTCCTTCGTCCGGCATCCGCCCAGCGGCGCGCAGGCCAGCCCCACGATCACCCACAGCGCGAGGGTTCGGGATGGTGCCCACGCCTTCATCGCCGCGCCTCCCTCGCCCGGAAGAACCGCGTGAGCGGCTCGATGAACGACTCGCCGGTGCGGGTGTAGATTGCCTCGACATCCATCCGGCGGAACAACCGGTCCCGCGTTTCCGCCGCCTGTTGGGCTTGAGCTCGGTAGCGTTCACGGACGCGGCGGCTCGACGTGTCCACCAGCACCATCCGACCCGTCTCGTTGTCTTTCAGCTCGACCAATCCAACGTCGGGCAGCTCGCGCTCGCGGATATCCTCGACGACGATGGGGATGAGATCGTGCCGGCGTCGGGCCACCCGCATGGGCTGCTCGTACGCCCCGCCCTGGAAATCGCTGGCCAGAAACACCACGCTCTTGCGCTTGATGGCCGTGTTCAGATGCTCGAGCGGCACGGCCAAGTCCGTCCCCCGACCGACGGGCTGGTGATACAGCAGCTCGCGGATGACCCGCAACACGTGCTGCGGCCCCTTGCGAGCGGGCACCACTTTTTCGATGCGATCGGTGAAGCAGATCAGCCCCACCTTGTCGTTGTTGCGGATGGCCGAGAACGCCAGCGTGGCACAGACTTCGGCCACCAGTTCCCGCTTGAGCTGATCCCGCGTGCCGAACGAATGCGACGCGCTCATGTCCACCATGAGCATGACCGTCAGCTCGCGCTCCTCGCGAAAGACCTTCACGAAGGGCCGGCCGTAGCGGGCGCTGACGTTCCAGTCGATGGCACGAACGTCATCACCGACGCGATACTCGCGAACCTCCTCGAACTCCATGCCCCGCCCCTTGAAGGCGGAGTGATACTGCCCGCTCATCACGTCGTTCACGATGTGCGACGTGCGGATCTCGATCCGGCGTATCTTCTTGAGGAGTTCCGCGGGAATCATGGAAGAAAGCTGTAAGCTCTAAGCTATAAGCTATATGCCAGAGAAAGAGCCGCCATACACGCTACCTCAAGCCTCAGGTCTCAAGTCTCAGGCCTCGAGCCTCACGGCACCGGCACGTGATCGAGAATCGCCTTGACGATATCCTCGGGCCGCTTTTCCTCGGCCTCGGCTTCGTACGTAAGCAGCACGCGGTGCCGCAGGATGTCCATGGCCACGTCCTTGACGTCCTGAGGCACGACGTAACCGCGGCCGGCCAGGAACGCCGCCGCCTTGGCTCCGAGGGTCAGGAAAATGGTGGCCCGCGGCGACGCCCCGTACTGGATCATGCCTTCGATGGGCACTTTGAACTCACGCGGCTCGCGGGTGGCGACCACCAGATCCACAATGTAGTCCTTGATCTTGTCGTCGATGTAGATCTCGTCCACCACCTGGCGCGCCGCCGCGATGTCGCCCGGCTGCATCACCGGCTGGATCGTCCGGTCCGGGCTCGTCCGCGACATGCGGTCGAGAATCTCACGCTCCTGCGACTTGCTGGGATAAGTGACCACCAGCTTGAGCATGAACCGGTCTACCTGAGCCTCGGGCAGCGGATACGTTCCTTCCTGCTCGATGGGGTTCTGTGTGGCCAGCACGAGGAACGGGTCGGCCATCGGGAACGTCTCTTTGCCGATGGTCACCTGGCGTTCCTGCATGGCTTCGAGGAGCGCGCTTTGCACCTTGGCCGGCGCGCGGTTGATCTCGTCCGCCAGGATGATGTTCGAGAAGATGGGGCCCTTCTGGACGACGAACTCGCCGTCGGCGGCTCGGTAGATCAACGTGCCGATGAGGTCCGCCGGCAGTAGGTCGGGCGTGAACTGCAACCGCTGAAAGCCCGTGTTGATGCCCGCGGCCAGACACGAGACGGCCGTGGTCTTGGCCAGACCCGGCACGCCCTCGATGAGAATGTGTCCGTTGCTCAGCAGTCCGATCAGCATCTTGTGCAGCAGGTCGTCCTGACCCACGATCACGCGATGCAGTTGTTCGAGGAGCAACCGAAACGGCTCGCTCTTGCGACGGACTTCTTCTCCGATCAGCTTGACGTCAACCTGCGAAATCGCCATGGGGTCCTTTCCTGTCCTGTCCCGACACGGGCCGTGGTCCCGGCCTGCACGTCCGATCCCGCCACCATCCCCGTCAGGCCGCGATCCCGCAGGGATGCCCTTCCGCCGGACCGCCGACAGCTCGCCGAAATCGGGCGCAAGCACGGCTGTCAGGCGAACGAAATGTCTCAGGTTACCCGAATCGCGCCCGCCGACAAGTCGGCGGGCGCGATCGGGGGCTGGATAGTTGAACCTACGATGATTTGATTTGGGAAGTTCGACGGCGACGGTCTGCCGCCCGCCGCCGGCAGGTCGGCTGCCGCGTCCTCTGTGAGCCTCATTCCGAAAGGTCAGCCCCAATCCTGGAAGGGATGTGCGTTCCGGTGGCACGCAACGCACATCCCTTCCGGATTGCGGCTCCACTCCGCAAGGCCGATGCCCGAACGCTTAGCCTTCCTTCACCTGGATCTTCTTACGCTGAGCGTCCGGCGCCTTGGGCAGCGTGATGGTCAGCGTGCCGTTCTTGCACACCGCTTCGACCTTGTCGGGATCCACCGGCGTGGGCAGTTGAATCGTCCGCTGGAAGCGGCCGAAGCTTCGCTCCATGAACTGATAGTTGCGCTCCTTGCCTTCGCGTTCCTGCTTCTTCTCGCCGCGGATGGTCAGCGTGTCGCCGGTTACATCGATGTCGATGTCCTTCGGGTCCACGCCCGGCAGTTCAGCCGTCACGGTGATCTCGTTTTCACTCTCGGCCAGATCCATCGGCGGTCCTACGGTCAGGCCCTGAGCCAGCGTCCCCCACGGATCGCGGAAGAACTGGTCAAACAGCTGATCCATCTCCGTCCGCAGCCGGGCCAGGCCCGTTCCGCCATTCGTACGGCCTTCCATCATCTTGCTTCGCCAAGGAATAAGGTTCATCATGACACCTCCCATTGTTATAAGCTGTGAGCTATGAGCTCTGAGCTGTGAGCCAAACAACCGGCTGATAGCTGAGAGCCGATAGCTGATAGCTATTCCCCCTTTACTTCGATCCGGCGAGGTCTGAACGCTTCCGACTTGGGCAGGTGCAATGTCACCACGCCGTTCTTGCACTCAGCCTCAATCTTGTCGGCATCGATGCCCTCGCCCACTGTGAAGGTCCGGTGGAAGTCGCCCGTGCCATACTCGCAACGCAGATAGCACGCATCCTCCTGCTCGCGCGGTTCCACTTTGCCGTGAACGGTGAGCAGCCCGTTCTCATACTCGATGTCGATATCGCCCGGCTCGACCCCCGGCATATCCAGCACGAGGAGCAAGCCGTCTTTCTGTTCGATGATGTCCACCAGCGGTGCGTACACGCGGCGCGTTCGCGCCGGCTCGGCCCGCCGGACTTCGCTTTGACCTTGCCTGACAAGCGTTTCGGTTGCCATGTCGTTACCTCCGCTCGGTTGTTCGTTCCTGTCTGCCGCCTGGACTCGAACCGGCACGCGATCAGGCCGCAGTGACCGTGATCTTGCGCGGCTTGGCCTCTTCGGCCTTCGGCAAGATGACCTTCAGCACGCCGTGATGCAGGTGAGCCTCGACCTTGTCCGCATCCACGTCACCCGGCAGCGAAACCACACGCTCGAACTGGCCCCACCCGCGCTCCTGCCGATGATAGGTCAGCCCCTTGCCCGACATGGGCTCGCGCTTTCCACGAATCGTGAGTTCGTCGCCGATGGTGAAAACTTCCAGGTCCTCTTGAGCAACGCCCGGAACCTCCGCCTCGGCGTAATAATTGTCACGATCCTCCCAGACGTTCAGGGGCGGAAACACACCGGATGTTGAACCACCGTTGCTCTCGAGATTGTCGATCAAGTGCGAGAGTTCTCGACGAAGTTGCATGAAGGGCCAAACCGGATCCAATAATCTGGACATCGGTGTAACCTCCTGTTGATGGTGCCACGCTGGGCCGCCCCGGCGGCGGCCGACTCACGAGAACCATGTATGCAAAGGCTGTACCAGCGCGTCACCGGCCCCACGGACGTAACGAAACCCCCGAAAAATGGGCGATTTATGAGAAGTGACGCTGAGAAAGGCATTCACCTTTGCCATTTTGGCAAAGGTCATATTGGCAGAGAATTTTCCCGACCCGCGACATCAGGACCGCAAAAAATCCAGGTACACGGAGCAGGCATCAATCCGCGGCATGTTCAGCGGTTCTTGACGATCCATTCCACCGCGTCCGCGGCGGCCTTTTCGGGCATGACGTGACCCGCGTCGTACCACTTCAGCTCCTTGGGCGCCCTGGCCGCGCGGTATAGATTTCGAGCGGCATCCTCGGGAATGAACGGATCTTTCTTGCCGTTCTGCATGAGCAGCGGCCGCGGGGCGAACTCGGCGACGGCCACCTCCGGCCGAATGGTCGCGTAGCGATCCAGGAGTGTCTTCTCACTCCGCCGGCCGCCGAACAGACCGCCGACACCCGACACCGGGCTCTTGCCGTCTTGCGCTCCCGTGCCCGCGCCCTGCAGGACCAACATGGAGATGCGCCGGTCCGCCGAACCGGCCAGCGTCCCGAACCACGCCCCCAGCGAATAGCCGATCACCGGAACGCCCTTGTCCATGTCCAGGTCCTTCCGCGTCTTCATCGCGTCGAGCGTCTGGCGAATGTCGATGATCGCGCCGACGACGTTGCGATACGCCTGGGCCACGTCCTCGCAGGCGAGCAGTTCCTCGGGCTTCGCGTCGCCGGCCCGATCGCCGTGCAGCGGCAGATCTGGCGCCACACAGGCAAAGCCGCGCAAGGTCAGCGTCTTGCCCATCTCCCGCGTGATCTGGCGACGATCGCCGCCCAGGGCATGCACCAGCAGCACGGCCGGAAACGGCCCCTTACCCCTCTCAGGCAGCGTGACCAACACCGGCACTTCCTCACCCCGCAGGTTGCGAAAGCGAAACTCGTACTGCCGCGTGCCGGCGATCCCGCCGTCTTTCACTTCGCCCTGCTCGACGATCTCGAGCCGCACGGGCGCATCGTAGTCGAACACTTCCGGCGTCCATTCGCGCGAAGCCGCCGCCGCTTGGCGCTCCAGGCCAGGCAATCCGCCCTGCCACCCGATCGCCAGCGCGATGGCAAAGATCGCCGACCACCCGGCCCTGCCACCAGCCCGCATACGGATCTTGCGTCGCTTGCTCATGCGTTCGAACTCCGTTGCCGTTCCAGATCCCGGCGTACCTCCGGCAAGAGGTAGCGATCCTCGAGCTCCGGTACGTTGGCCAAGCCGGCAACCGTTCGCTCGTACCGTGTGGCCACGTCGGCGGCGGTGTCCACGAACAGCACCCGCCGTCCCTTCAGCACGCACAGCCCGCCGCCCTCGCCGCCCATGGGTTCGGCCCGCACGTCGATCCCGATCTCTTCCGCCACGGCGAGCAGTGCCTCCAGCCGACTGCCGATGTCCATCCCACTGCCCCTCAAGTCCGTTTGCGACGACTGCCGATAACTTCTACTGCGTACCCAACGCCCACGATGCGGTGCTGTGCCCCCGTCGCGTGCGACGGGTCCGGTGCCGCACACGGCATCGCCGAGCAAAACTGACCAGCGCCTCACGGGAACCGTTATGTCCTTCAGCCGTGCCAAAGCCCCAACGCGAGTTCCCCCTCCGCGTGGCGATGCTTCGAACGTTTCTGCGTCTGCGGACAACGTGTCATCATTCCCGGCGGCCCCGGCCGGCTACGACGCCATTACCACTCTAACCACGCACGCCGACCGCCTGCAATCCGAGTTGGATAAGCTCGCTGGGCAGATCGATCAACTGCACGCCCAGCTTCGCCAGGCCCAGAAACTGGCCAGCCTCGGAGCGACGGCGGCCGTGATCGCCCACGAGTTCAACAACCTGTTCACCCCCATCGTGGCCTACGCCCGTCATGCGCTGGACACCAACGACGTCCCGCTCATGCAGCGGGCATTGGAGAAGACGCTCGCCCAGGTCGAGGTCATGCGCAACATGTCCGACCGCATCATCGGCCTGGCCAAGCAAGGCGACTCGGCCATCAAAGCGGTGAACGTCGCCCAGATCGCCACCAACGCCGTCGAGTGTCTCTGCCGCGATCTGGGCCGCGACAACATCACGCTCCAGATCCAGATCGACCCCACGCTGGCCGTACGAGCCAACGAGGGCTCGCTCCTGCAGGTGCTGTTCAATCTGGTGATCAACGCCCGCCAGGCGATGCTCGGCCGCCGGGGCCGTCTGACCATCGACGCCGCCGCCCGCAACGGCCGCGTCCAGATCAACGTCCGTGACACCGGCTGCGGCATCCCGCCCGAGAACCTCGAACGCATCTTCGAGCCGTTCTTCACCACCAAGACCGGTGCCGACAAGCCCGACCGCCGCGGCCTCGGCCTTGGCCTGGCCATCTGCCGCGACATGATCGAGGAGTTGAACGGCACCATCCGCGTGACCAGCGAAGTCAACGTCGGCACCACGTTCACGATCGACCTGCCGCAGGCGGAGTGAGAACGACACGGCGACGCGTCGTTCCTTCCCGTTGCACCTGGCGGCCGCCCGTCGATACAATGCCTGTGGTCACCTTCGTGGACACCTGGGAGCCTTCGAGTTGATCCGCAACGCCATCATGGCCGACGTGCCGCAGATTCACCGGTTGATCACGCATCACGCCGAGTTCAACCGAATGTTGTTTCGATCGCACGCCGACCTCTACGAGCACCTTCGCGATTTCTTCGTGTTCGTCGAGCGCGACGGCGAGGCGGACCAGGTGCTGGGCTGTGCCGCTCTCGAGCTCGTCTGGCGCGATCTGGCCGAAATCAAGAGCCTGGCCGTGAGCGAGGAGCGCCGAGGCCAGGGCATCGGGCGCCAATTGGTCGAGGCCACGCTGTACGAGGCCCGCCGGCTGGGGCTGAGCCGAGTGTTCGCACTCACTCGCGAGCAAGGCTTTTTCGAGAGGCTCGGCTTCCAGATGGTGTCGAAGGAAACGCTGCCTCACAAGGTCTGGACGGATTGCGTTCGGTGCCCGTTACAGGAGCAGTGCGACGAAATCGCCATGGTCATGAATCTGGTGCCATCGACATGAAGCGAGCAAAACCCGACAAGCATCGCCGGGCCAAGGCTGTCGCCGTGGCCGTCGCCGCGCTGGCCGCGGGAATCGGGCTGCTGGTGTTGAGCCGGATGGTGATCGCCTCGGGCCGGAAGGCGGCAGAGGAAGCCGCCGCGGCCGCCCAGACTCAACCGGCAGGCACGACCGCCCCGGCCACCGACCCCCTCGGCACGCCCGCCGTCGCCGATCCTGATCCGGCCCGTCGCACGCCGCCCGCCGACCCCAAGGCCGTAACCGCCCAGCGGCTCGGCGGGCTTCTCCTGCTGTTCAGCTTGATGTGCTTCGCGCTGGTCGTCATCTGCATCGGCTGGATCGTCCACGACATCCGCCGCTCGCGCCCGGCCTGGATGACGCAAACCAAGTACCCCGTACACCAACGCCGCAAATAAGTCGGGAAACGCGGATCCCGGGAGACAGGCGTCCGGGAGGCGGGCGTCTCGCCCGCCTCTGGGCCAAAGCCGCCTGGCTCACTGCTGAGAGCTGACAGCTGATAGCTGACGTCTACCCGATCTTGTGCTCTTCGACCACGTCCTGTGCTTGGTGGATGCGCTCCGCCATCAGACGCTCCCGCCACATCGCTTCCATCCCGTGATCGCTCGTCCTCGCCGCCACATTCACCGTTTGCTCGCAGTCCGGTCCCGCGGTGACCGCGGCAATCTCCCGCAACGGAATCTTGGGGGTTCGGTCCGCGCGAAGCAGACCGTTGGCTTCCTGATACGTGTCGGCGAATTGCGTGTAACAGAACCCCGAAAAGATGGGCAGCGACCGCACGGCCTTGAGCAACGCTGCATAGCGATGCGCAAGCTCCTTCGGTGTACGGGCCCGCGAGTACCCCCAGGCCCCCTCGTCATCCTCGCTGTAACAGATTCCGCCAAACTCCGTGAGCATGATCGGCCGCGCCGGCTCGGACACCATGTCATCCAGTGCGAGCAGTCGTCCCGCCGGACGCTCCCGCTCGACCAGCTTCGCGAAAGGCCGGTCCTCCGCCCCATAGCGACGGATCAACTTCTCCGGATCGTTCTCGTAGTCGCGAATCGCCACGATGTCCGTCGCCACGCTCTCCCAACCGTCGTTGCCGACCACCGGGCGCGACGGATCCAGCGTCTTGGTCAGGTGATACAGCGCCTTGACGTAATGCCGCTGCGAGGGGCTGTCCGGCAGGTCCGGCACGCCCCACGACTCGTTCAGCGGCACCCACGCCACGATGCACGGGTGGCTCACGTCCCGCTCGATCGCCTCGGTCCACTCCTGGTACACCTGCTTGACCGAGCGCTTGGTGAACCGGTACGCGCTAGGCATCTCCGCCCATACCAGCAGCCCCAGCCGATCCGCCCAGTACAGGTACCGCGGATCCGAGATCTTTTGGTGCCGCCGAACGCCGTTGAACCCCATCGCCAGCGCCAGTTCGACGTCGCGCCGGGCCGCCTGATCATCCGGCGGCGTGAGTCCCGTCTCGGGCCAATAGCCCTGGTCCAGCACCATGCGAAGCGGCAACGGACGCCCGTTCAGCACGAACCGATTGCCCTGAATCCCGATGGAACGCAGCGCGGTGTAGCTTTCGATCCGGTCCAGCACGCGGCCGTCGCGGTCCAGCAATTCCAGCGTCGCATCAATGAGCTTCGGACTGGACGGATGCCATAGCAACTCGTTGCGTCCGTCGTCGATGCCTGGATCGGACAGACGAACACCTCGGTGGACCTCGCCATTGATCACGGCATACGTGTCGTCGCTGAGCAGCTGGTCACCACAGGACAAGCGAACCCGGAGCCTGGCGGCGTCGCGAGCCGGCCCGTCCATCCGGGCTTCCAGCATCACTTCCCACCGCTCCATGATGGGCGTCCAACGTACGTAATCGATCCGCGTCTCCGGAATGCATTCAAGCCACACCGTCTGCCAGATGCCCGTCGTCCGGGGATACCAGATCGAATGCGGCTCGCGCTTCCAATCCTGCTTGCCGCGCGGCTTTGTCAAGTCGAGCGGATTGTCTTCCGCGCGGACGATGACCGTCTGCTCACCTTCCACCAGTAAATCGGTGATGTCCAGCGAGAACGGCGTGTAACCCCCGTGATGGCCACCTGCCCGGTGCCCGTTGACCCACACCGTCGCCGTGGTGTCGACCGCTCCGAAATGCAGCATGAGCCGATCGCCCTCGCGGCGATCCGGCGCGATGAACTGCCGGCGATACCAGACAGACTGATACAGACCGGTGTCGCCCACGCCGCTGGCCGGTGTTTCGGGCGCGTACGGCACGTGAATCGTGCGATCCCACCGCACTTCGCGGGGCAGCCGCCATGATGCGTCGGCGTCGATGGCAAAATCCCACACGCCGTTCAGACACGTCCAATCGTCCCGCTGAAACTGCGGCCGCGGATGCCCGAAGCGCTCGCGAAGCTCATCCTGCGGATTGCATTTCTCGGCGATCAACGCCCTGCTCCTGGAAATCGGTGCACGAATCGTGAAACGAACCTCGACGCCACGCGTCGAGCCTCGGCTTGCCTCGAATTGGCCGTCGAAGAGGTGAGACTCGGGTGCCGCGCGGCCACGCTCCGTGCAAAGACTGCTTTGCCCGGCCCGCAAACCCCTGCGGGCTCACATGATCTTACTCACGCAATCAGGGTTGGTTCAGGGATCGGCGGAGAAAAAAAGTGAGCTTACCCCGGCACAATGGCCCGGCAGTCCCGGAGGTATCGAGGAAGGGCATCGTCCAGTTCCGGCATGATCGTTGCTCGCTCGCTGCCGAGCACGCTGTAGTATGGCCGGCGGGCGCTGAGGCCCAGACTCTGCATCGAGCAGCCCTTGATTGCCGACGCCTCCATCCCCGCCAGCCGGGCTGCTCGACGGGCCAGCTCCAGCCAACTCACCGCGCCGCGGCTGGCCAGATGCCATCGGCCCGATTCGCCGTCGAGCAGCAGATCGAGGCTCGCGTGAACCAGATCGGGGACGTAGGTCGGCGAAACAAACGCATCCTCCGCCGCACGCACGCTCTCTCCCGCCGCCAGCCGACACAGCGCCACGGTCACGAAGTTGTAATCGTCCCAGGGGCCGAAGAACGCACTCGTGCGAATGACCAGCGCGGCTGAGAACGCCCGCAGCACGCCTCGCTCGGCCTGCAGTTTCGAGACGCCGTACGTGCCCAGCGGTCGCGGACGGTCCGTCTCGACATACGGGACTCGCTTGCGGCCGTCGAATACCAGGTCCGAGGAGAAGGTCAGTAGTTGGACGTCCCGTCGCGCGCACGCCCGCGCGAGACAGATGGCGCCTACAGTGTTCTCGCGAAAACACTGCGCCTTCAGCTGCTCTGCCTCGTCCACGCGCACGAAGCCGGCGGCGTTGATCACCGCCCAGGGCCGCCAGCGATCCAACCCCTCGTCCACGAGGCACGGATCGGCGATATCGAACTCCTCGCGACCGACCAGCGTGTACACCAGCCCCCGCGATTCGCAGATCCGGGCGAACGCCCGGCCCAGCGTTCCTCGGCCAACGATCAGGATGGGCCGAGCCGCCGGCCATCCGCCGGCCTGCATGGATTCCTGCGACGGAGGGTCTGGCGCGTACGTCAGCCGGCTGGGCCGCCGCCACCAGCCCGACACGTGCAAAACCGCATGATCGGGCCTCCGGCCACTGGCCAAGTCGCGAATCATCCCTGCCAGCGCTGTCGGCCGCGGGACCGGCGACCGCAGATCGAACACGCCCGCCTCATACGTTCCCGTGCACCGTGTCACTAATTTGTCCCAGTCGAACGCCCCCAGCAGACTCCATGCCGTGATCGCTCGCACGTCGGCTCCCTTCGACCGCACGCTCATCGCCGCGTTCCAGATCTCGTGCAGCCACCGCATCTGCTCCTCGCGCGTCGAGTGCAGATGCACCTCCGTCACCGCGATCGGCCGCCGGTAGCGAGTCCACACCTCCCAGAGCATGCTGGCCGCGTCGGGCATCGGCTCCACCGGCACGCGAACCGCTTCCACGTCGGCGTAGCGATCGCGGCCATTGCCCCCGTGCGTGCAGGCCGGGTATCGCGAAAGATCCTCGTCCAGATAGCGAACGCTCGTCACGTAGTGATTCACGCCCACCACGTCCGGCGGGCAGGCGTGTTCGATGAACCAGTGCAACTCCGCCGAGCGGGCCCCATGCTCCCGCAGGTAATCCCACATGGGGTGATCGCGGTTCACCCACCCGCAGAGGAGATCGAAGCTCAACCAGCGCCGCAGGTTTTCGAAATGTGCCTGGTAGGCCAGCCGTGGCGTGCTGCAGACCTTGCCGAGATCTTCGGTCTGGATGAGTTGAGCCCGTGGATTGACCCCGCGAATCGCTTCCATGCACCGAATCGTGGCCGCACACTGGTTCAAGAGTGCCCGCACGAAAGATCGGTCATCGCGATGATGCGGATACCAGTGGCCGTAGAGGCAACTGAACCGTGCCGTGGTCAACGGCTCGTTCACCGGCGTGTACATGTCGATCCACGGATAGCGCTCCGCCACCGCCCGGCCGTAGGCAGCCAGCCCCTCCACGAACGTGCTGCTCAGCAGATCGGTGTACGCCGGACCGCTGCCGTGATGAACCAGTCCGGCAATGGGCGTCAGCCCCAGCTCGCGCAGCATGCCGAGACGTCGATCCGGCCACGCCCAGTTCATCCGCGAGGGCTCATCCGGCGCGACGTGCTCCCACAGAACCGGGTAGCGGATCACCCGCACGCCCAGCTCGGCAAACCGCACCAGGTCGCTTTCTCGCCTCAGGTGACCGCTGAACGCCAGTTGGTCGTGGAAACGGTCCACAATCCGGTTCCGCGTGCACTCGATCCCCATCCAGATTTCGAGATCCGGCCAGTAACCCTTCCCGTGCTTGACTTCGGTTGATGGCATGGGCGCTGCGTTCGATCCGACCAGTTTGACCGCGCACTGCGTGCCGATCGTCGGCACACGCCTACCGACCTAGTTTTGATCCGTCGCACACGTTTGGGTCTGGTGGCATGCACGGCACTTGTCCTCCGTGCCGCCCTGCAGAAATGGTCCGTGCTCCCCTGAAATGCCTCCCCCCGACCGCCCCCGCCACTACGAACCTGCCCCAACACTCACCGCACGCAGCGAGCGGCGGGGCTCGCCCCCGCCGTCTCTTTCCGAGTTAAGTGCGCTCTCCTCCGCCCGTCAAATCTCGCAAGCGGACCCCACCCCACCGTCCGTTTCACATCAGGTGTGCCCTCTCTCCCTGGCAACCTTGCCACGGATCCAGCTCGGAACCAGTTGCGTCAAGACTCCCTCCCCTTTCTTATCCGTCGCACGATCAGGTTCGGATTCCGCCTCTTGCATCTCCCATGTACACCGTGAAGCAAGGAGGACTCCCAGTCGGGCCTTGGATCACCATCGCGTGAATACGGGCCGGCATCGGCGGGGTCTGGCAACGCAACCGCCACGATCCGGTTTCGTACACAGACACACGATGTTTTCGCCCACCAGCCACGACAAGATACCTGCTATCGCACGAGAAGCAGAGGGAAGACCAGACTAGCCCGGAGAAGGTGGCAATCGTCTGAAGTGGACCTGCGAGTCTTGGATCCCACACCTTCACAGTCCCATCGGAGCACAAGAACGCCGTGTAAGTGCAGTCGGCCCTCGTCGTGGGCATTCCGGACCTCGGTGAGGACGACCTGTTCTTTCCGCTTCCCAGCCAGACGGGTCCGGCCTGAGTCCGGCCGACCCCACAGACGGCCAAGTTGTCAAATCGAGTGGCCCAAATGGCCTGGCACGGTCGAAGTATTCCTAGGCGGAGGCTGGCGAGCAGGGTTCGCAAGCGGAGGCCCAACCGAATCGGTCAGCCTCTCCGAGCGGGCGCCCGGTCTGCCGGAGGGCGTTCGTCGCCGGGCCTGACGCGACCCGGACGGCATGAGCAGGATAGGCGGCTATTGCCCTGCTAACCGGCCGGAACCGCCAACCGGCCGCGGCCCGGCGGCCTGCGAGAGCTGCTGAAAGCTTTTGGACGGCTTCCCTGCGGGCCCGGAATGAGGTATAAGATAACAGAGCCGCGTTCTTAGCGCGAACGGCGGCCCTCTCATGTCGCATTCGGATTGGGGCACGAACATGTCAGAAAAAACCAGATCGGCGGAAGCGGTCCAGCAGCGCGCAACCGAGCACCGTATTGGCTTCACGCTCATCGAGATTCTGGTCGTGGTGGCGATCATCGCTCTGCTCATCGCCATCCTTCTGCCGGCGCTGACCGCAGCTCGCAATGAGGCCTACTCGGCCCAGTGCCTGAGCAACCTCAAGCAGGTCGGCAACGGTCTGCAGATGCACTTGGTCGAGCAGGGCATGCGGAAGGAGCGTATCAGCACAAACTACGGCTGGGCCACCTACTCGTACCGGGCCAACCAGGGAGCCGGCAAGCTGTTCATGTGCCCGGCCGACACCAATCCCAAGCCCATCCCGCCGCTGTTCGCCGACATCTATGAAGGCAGCGATTACCGCGGTCGAGTGGCCAGCGACGGCGTGTTCAACACGATCCGTCCCAATCCTGCCGGCGGCAATCTCCTCGACATCCAGGACAGCGTCAACGACACATGGTTCGGCCGTGACGCAAGTGACGGCACGGGCGACGTGGATCTGCTGCTCAAATACACCACCGACAAGGGTGCAACCACCACTGACGTCGGCGTGCAACAAGTGGATTCAAGCTGGTCGTTCAGGGTGCTCAACCACAAGGGCCAGCTCATGTGGGCCAATCCCAGCAGCGGTGTCCCCACGCAGCGGCTTCCGCTCATGTGGTTGAGCTATGGCGCCAATGCGTCGGCGGGTCTCCGCGAGATGAAAGGAAACCCCATCCTGCTCATCGAGAACCGCAACCCCGGCGTGTTCCCGGAAGACTTCCGCGTGCGCGGCGGGCGGCCGGCCGACAAACTCAAACAGGTCCTGCGGTTCCGCCACGGGGCACGCAACAACGTCCCCGGTTTCAAGGATCCCCAGGACAGCACGTACGTGGCCCGCGAGCGCGCCAGCTCCTTGTTCTACGACGGGCACGGCGAGCGACTGCACTACAAGCAAATTATCGACCCGGCCGCTCCCGAACCCAACACGAACAAAACGACCGGGGAGCCCCTGTACGCTCGCACGCTGTGGATCGGCACGCGCCGTACGAGCAACATCAGGTTTGATTAAACGCGTCAGGATCCGGCCGCTCGGATGACGTCGAATACCATGTCCGGCCGGTCGGAGATGATCGCATCGACGCCGATCTTGATCAGAAAGCTCACGTCCTGCGGGTCGTTGACCGTCCAAACGAACACGCTGAGCCCGCACTCGTGGGCCAGGCGCACGAAGCCCGGATCCACGTGCGTGACCGCCGTGCCGATCGCGGATGCCCGGATCTCCAGCGCCCGCGTCACGGCGGCCCGCCATGCTGCGGCGTCCAGCCCGGGATTGCCCACCAGCCAGGTCGTCGGCAGGCGCGGCTCGATCCGGGCGATCTCCTCCACCGCCTTGTCATAGAACGAGAAGATCATCACGTCCTGCGGTTCGACACCCGCCGCCTGGATGGCCTTCACCACGTCCGGCGCGATGTGCTCTTCCTTGATCTCAATCACCAGACGCAGCTTTCCCCGAGTCAGCTCCAGCGTCTCGAGCAGCGTGGGAATCCGCTCGCCCGCGTACTTCGGCGCCTTCCACTTGCCCGCGTCGAGCCGGCGAGTTTCTTCGAGCGTCATCTCCGACAGGCGGCCCTTCGTGCCCGTCGTCCGCTCGAGCGTGCGATCATGCATGAGCACGGGCACCTTGTCCTTGGTGAGGTACACATCGCACTCGGCCATGTCGGCACCGGCCTCGATGGCCAGGCGATACGCGGCCAGCGTGTTCTCCGGCGCGATCCAGGAAAAGCCTCGGTGCGCCACCACCAGCGGACGCGTGCGAATTTCTCCCCCCTCGCCGCATGCGGTAGCCGTCAGCGGCGCCACGCGAACTCGATCGATCATCACGGTCGCTCCATTCACCCGCAAGCCCACCCGGCCAGCCCGCGCGAACTCGCCGCCCCGATACGAACGAATGGCCATCCGGTCGTTGATGTATCCGCAAATCCAGGGACCGGCCGCCTCCAGACGGACGCGGCATGTCCGGCCACCCTCGAAGAACGCGTCACCACTGCTCAACCGCAGCACGTGCCAACCCTGCTGGCCCGCCGGTCGTTTGGCGGCGATCTCCAACCCGTTGCTACGCTTGGTATCCTGGCGAATCGTGAATTGCACACCGGGAGCCGTTGCGCCCCCCTCGCGAATCACGATCGCGAACCAGCGCGACGGATCCTTGGCCGAAGCGAACGCGACATCCGCCTCGACCACCACGTCCTGCAACGCCTCGTCGCCCAACCAGAGCGTCGATTCAGCCGCCGCCCCCGAGGCCGCCCCCTTCAGCTTGTCCCCCTCGATCGACCACGAGCCCTGGCCCTCGACTCTGAACTCCGCGGGCAAGCTCGCCATCGAAGCAGCCTCGTACATCCGAGCCTGCGGTGCTTCCGCCGCCCAAGCACTGCTCACTGCCACCAGCATGATGAACGCCGTGGATCTCATTGGTCGTCTCCCCTATCTGGACTCCGTCGTGAACGCGTACACCGTCCCGTCCCAGGCCGCCACGACAATCGCGTTGCCGCTGACCGCCGCCGTCGAAGCGATCGGCACACCGAGTCGATACCGCCAGACCAGGCTGCCGCTGTTGACGTCCAACGCGTAGAAGTAACCGTCGTTCGAACCGAAGTACACGATCTCGCCCACGATCACTGGCGAACTCGTGATCGTGGCCTCGTCGCGATGGTAGGGAATGGACGACACCACTCCTGCAGTCACGGGGAAGCGCCAAAGCAACCGGCCCGTCTGTTTGTCGAAGCCGTGCATGGCCGCGGAGGGCTTGTCGTCGCCCGGCCACTTGACCTGGCCGCCGCCCACGCACACCACGCGCTCTCCCACCGCCGGTGTGCCCGTCTCGTTACCCAGTGGCACCTCGATGCCCTGGTCGGCCGAGCCACCCGACTGACCTGTGGACGCCGGTCTGTCCATCCGGCCCTGCCAGATCACGTCACCGGTCTTGCCATCAAGGCACAACAGCGTCTTTTGATTCTGGAACACGTACAGCCGATCGCCTGCCTCGTTCCGTTCGACGACGGCCGGCACGACCGCCACCGTGGACACCACGGTCTTGGCCTGATTCCAAACGATCTCCCCGCTGGCAGGATCGAGAGCCCGCACGAACGGACCGCCCTGGTACACCAGACCGCTGCCCAGGCTCGGCCCGGAGTACACGTGAGGCCACCAATCGCGTCCGCCGGGCTGCTTCCAGAGAGGCTTGCCGTCCTCGAGGCTATACGCGCCGAAACCGTTGCATCGCCCCGCGTACACGACCTTGCCGTCCGTAACCGGGAAGCTCAACTCCCAGCGATCGTTCTCCTCATGGGCCAGTGATGCCACCCATTTCTGCTTGCCGTCACGATCGAGGCAATAGAGCTTGGCCGCCTGCGAAACGGCCAGCACGTTGTCCTCCCACACGGCCAGGCTGTGCTGAATCGATGAATCCACCGGCGTGCGCCACAACGGCCGGCCGGTAACCAGATCCAGCGCATGAACAGCGCAATCGTCGAGCGACTCGCTGAAACCCGTTCCGACGTAAACTCTCCCATCGGCGATGACCGGGCTGGCCAGCAGGATCGTGCCGCCCACGTTGGTGGCCCACGCCATCGACAACGGCGGCCTGGGCCCCTCGCTCACGTAGCCGCGATGACCGGCGTCGTTGTGGAAGAATCGCCACGGCTCGCCCATTCGCGGCGGCGAACCGGCACGCCTGCTCACCGCGAACCGCGAGTTTGCCTTCCACTCGCTGCCGTCAGCGGCGGTGACCTCAATCCGCAGCTCCGCATTTTGCTTCGAGAAACCCTGGGGGACGCGGCAACTGCCTCTCCACATCCATCGTCCGTCGGGTGCAAGCTTTCCGGTCAGCGGCTGCGCGCTGTCGGCGAAGGCCAGTGTGTAGCGAACCTCCTTCACCCGCACGGCCGTATCGTACGCCAGCACCTGAATGCTCACCGTCTCGCCGTTCACCACCGCACCGTCGGCTGGATGAATCACCTCCACCCGCTGCTCCTGCTGACCCACGCGCCACTCGCAGGTGAGCCGGTCGCCATCGACATGAATGATGCGGAACCCCCGCGGGCTGCGGTCGATGCCGCCGAATCGCAAGGGCGCACTGTTCACGTCGAGGATGCCGTCGCGCACGCGTTCCCGCCGTCCATGCCAGTGGCCGGAGAAGATGGCGGCCGTATCAAATCGACTCCACCATTTGAATTCTCCGTTGGTGGGCAGGTAATGCTGGAAGACGACGATCCGCTTATCCTTCGCGTTGAGCCGAATATCCTCTTCAATCCACTTTTCCTGCCGGCGCGCAGCCTCTGGGTCCCGGCTCTCGGCGATGATGTCCTTGGAGATGAAGTGGTAACGCCCGATCGTGAACGAGTAGTAGCGAGGCCCGAGGTACGTTTCGTAATTCTCGGTCCCGCGGAGTTGTCCGCCGTAATCGTGATTGCCGACCACGTTGTAGTAAGGATACTTCGCCATGGCGATCGCCCTGGCATAGTTGGCCAGTTCACCCGGGTTCTTGCCGCTATTCACAAGATCGCCGGTGGTGACGATGAACGTGGGCGAATCGGACAGGCGGTTGACCACTCGAAGGTCATCCATCATGGTGGTGGCGGTATCCACCCCTTCGGTCACGTGGGTGTCGGTCAATTGCACGAAGATGAATCGCTCGGCAAGGCGAGCGGGGTCGCGTACCAGACCGATCTCGCCGGTCTGCGTCTTGCCGCCAAAGGTCTCGAAATCGGCACTGACGTAGAACTGTTTGGAGGCGCGCCAACCCGCCGGCGTACTGACAAAGGCCGAACCGCTGATCGTCGGGTCGAGTGTAAAGGCGCAGCTGCCCTCGGCGTCCGTCATGGCCCAACCAACGCCATCGCTGACAGGCATGCCGGCCAGCGCGGGTTCGCCCGCATCGCGCCGACCGTTCCCGTCGAGGTCCTCGAAGACCGTGACTTTCAGCGTCACGGGTTGTCGGCTCTCAGCCGGAGCCGACGCCGGCGCCGCCGCATTCTGTGCAAAGACGACCGGCGCCCCACATGCCATCAAAACAGCGAACCCACTTCTCCCGCACCAATTACCGTTCATCTGCATTCTCCTGCGGATCTCCTCACCCGCCATTAGACCGCATTCATTCGCCTTCAATACTATCGTCTTCTCTATCGCCGCGTCACCGCGTCGCCGCGTCGTCTTTCTTCCGCAAGCGGCCCTCATCCGCGCATGTACGTCCCCCAAATCTCCGCCGCCTCCTGCGGATCATCCACGACGGCTTGCACGGCCACACCGGCGACGGGCAGACGCGTGAAGATCCAATCCAGATCGGCCGGGGATAATCGGCCCCAGATCAACAGCGGCGCCGCCTGCAGAATCTCCAGATGCGAGGCGTACAGTTCCTCGGCTGAGGGTCCGCCCCCATCCACGTGAAGCTCGAGGGCTTTGAACGGCATCTTCACATAGAAGCGGGTGGGCACATACTTCGTCGGATGCTGGTGCATGATGCAGCCGTCAAAGGCCGTGACGATCCGCTCGTCCCATTCGCGGATGAACTCATCATAGAGCCGCGGCGAGAGCAGCGCTGCCGCATCCTCCTGATGCCAGACGGTTCCCGCCGGCGCCCACATGTTGTAATAGAACGAACCCACGCCGCCGTGAAACAGCGGGATGTGCTCGAGTTGCAATCTGCCGAATTCGATCCAGAATTCGGTCAGCTTCGCCGCCACGAGCTTCACCTCTTCCGGCCGATCGAGCATGGCCATGATGAACTCGGTGCCGCCGTACATCGCCGAGAGCAGATCGGAAATGCCTCGCATCCGCGTGGTGCCGATGGGCCAACGGCCGCCGCTGTGCCGTGCCATCTTGTCCAGGAACTCGACGCACTTACGCAACCACGGCGAATCGGCGTCGAACACGGGCACGTCATCGGGACCGTGGAAGTCGGCGGGCGGCTCGGTGTAAATCGAGCCCGTCTGATGGTCGGCTTTGATGGGACAACCAAGAGCGGCTTCGAGCCAGGGGATACCCCAGAACGCGCTGGCGCTCCAGATGAAGTCGCCCCCGCAGGACTCGTGAAGCTCGAACAGCCGATCGCAGTCGTCCAGGTAGGGCTCGACGGGAAAGTCTTCGGGCACGAGCGGTCGATGCGCGGGCAGCGATCGAGAAGCTTCCCAGCGATGCAGCGGGTAGTCGCTGCCCACGAAGAAGCCCAGCAGCCGCCGCTCGTTACGGCGGTCGTAGTATCGGCGAAACAACTCAACGCGATGCTCGATGGAGAAGAAGCGCTTCATGTGCCTCCCGCGCATCGGTGGCGTCGGTCGCGAGGTCGGCCGCCGCCGTGCCACCACCACGGAACCGAGGACCGGCCAAGACGGAGCCGGTGCATTCTATCCCGGCCGGGGGAGTTGATGAAGCGCGCACGCCCCAGAGCGGCAACGTCAGCTCACACAATCATTTGCCGGCCTGCACCGCGCCGGGCACGCCGGTATTGACCCGCCGAACGGCAAAGTCGTCGAAGTCGGCGCGGAAGGGAAAACCGTCTTTGTTTTGAGTTCGGCCGCGCAGCCAGACGCTGATGGCCCCGCTCTTGGTACGAACGGGCCCGCTGTCGAAGGGAACGAAGAGACTGTGGACCGACGGCACATTCGTCCAGCGAATGGTCTCAGCTTTCGGATCGGTGTCCTGACCGGTCACGTCGATGCCCACCTGGCAGACATGATCGAAGTCCACCGCGTACGAGCAGCGAACGCGCCCGGTGATCCGATAGGTGTCCAGATGCGTCAGTCCGCTCACCTTTTGCACGTACCCACCATCGGCCGGTTGTTGCGTGACCGATCCTCCCAGGACACGGAGAACCCGGTTAGTGCGCTCGGGCTCGTCGGCGATGTAGCGATGAACCGTGGCGGGCTCGATCGCGAACGGCTTCCAGGCCGCCGGCGCGCCGGACTCGTTCTCGCTTGCACCCAGCTCGCCCGACTCCATGTCGCCGTTGACCAACAGATTGACCGAGTCGACCGCCTGGTCCCAGTTCTCGACCACGTGCGCGTACTCGATGATCTGCATGTCGAGATCGAATCCGACATCCTGACCGTTCTTGAACGCCGTTCCTCGCTCGTACAATTCACCCGGCGCCTGGCGGTACGGATTGAAACCCGGCTTCTCGTCGCTGATCATCCCCTTGATGTTCACCCAGCCATGCAGCGACGTGTAGTTCTCGATCGACTCGGCCTCGATCGCATACGTCTCGCCCGGTTCGAGCGTCACCTCGCCCGGCGAGAAAACTGCGCCGAATGTTCCCCACGACGCATCGCCGGTAAAGATGCCCTCGCCGATGGCGATCTTCTCGATACCGACGATCGGCCCGTCGGGACCGCCTCGGCGCACGCGCATGGCCACCCGCTGCCGATGGATGCCGGGCTGCGTTCCGCCTGTGCCCGCGTACAGGACCACCGCCGCCAGCCCGCGGCCTCGAGCCACGTAGGTCTGACTCCATCGCTTGGAGAAGCCCGCAAATTCGCCGAATTGCTTCTGGATATGCTTGTTGTACGGGATAAGCAGCCCGTCGCCGTCGCCTGCGATGTACATCCAGAGTTGCCGGGCCACGAAACCCGCTTGCCCGTCCTTGTCGATCCGATAGCAGGACTGCGGCTGCTCGACCGCCCGCCAGAACATCTGGAACCCGTTGCCCGCCGTCGCGACGGCAAGACGCAGCGCGTACGTCTCGCCGGGGGTCGTGGGCACTTCGCCCGAGTTCCAGGCGGCCGACCACTCGTAGTTCTTTGCGCCGCCGCTATCGACTTCGAGCACCGGCACCGTCGGACCGATCTGCTCCCACTGGTCCGGCGTTCCTGAACCCTTGCGGTGGACTGAAACCAGGAGCGTCTGACTGCCGGGGCCCGCGCCGTCGATACCGTCATGGACGACTCTGAAGCCCACGCTGGTCACACCGGTGCCTTTGGCTTCGAACAGTTGGTAATAGGCCGCTGCCGGCTTGTTGTCCCAGGCTTCCATGTCGAACATCGCGTAATAGGAGCTGGGTATCACCTTGCGATCGATCGTATCGCCATCGAACGTGTAAACGTTCGTGAACAGCGTCGGGCGAATGAACTTGGAGGGACCGGTGAACAGGAGCGTGTATCGGCCCGCGCTGCCGCTCATGTAGTACCAGCCGGCGGGTGCCATCTCCCATGTGCCGTGAGACAGGGCCTGACTCATCGAGCCTTCAAGGCTCGCGAAACAACGAACCATGGGCAGCGGAAAGATCTCCGGCGAGTCGCCCGGCCGATTGGGACCGAAGTAATCTTCGGCCAGCCCCGTGTTGGCCGGCATGGCCCCGGCAACCTCGGGCGTCTTGGGCATCCAGACACGGCCCGTGAACCGGACCTGGGCACTCGCCGCCCCACAAAACAGAAATGAGATGACCAACAGACGCGCAGCAAAACAGTGACTCACGGCAGTTCTCCTCTTTTGCCAATACCGTCTATCGACGCGCCCTGAAGATAACGGGCCGGAAGTCTGTTTGCACGCCTGAAAGGCTTTACCCGGGCACTTTTTTCGATTTGGGATCGCCGGGCTTGCCCGGCTTGACCCGACCAACTCAGGCCCGCCGGGCGGCGGCTCACATCGACTCAGCGGGCAGCCATCTCGAAACGGATCGTACCCGTGTCGTCGGCTCGGATGAGAATGCCGTTCCGGCCGGCCGCGCTCTCGATCGTGCCCGCCGCGCAGCGCAACCGGTAAGCAAAACCGTTGTGCAAATACTCGACGCTGTCCGCGGCGACACGTTGGATGGGAACGGACTTGCCCGGACTCCAGCTCAGCTCGAGCCCCCACTCCGTCCGCGCCGTCACGCCCTGCAGCCGGCAGGTGAGCCGGGCCGGCTCGCAGCGGATACCGAGTTCCCCGCCGCCTGGGGCCGATACGGCAATGAGCAGCGCGTCGGGATCGCTGACCGTCACGCGGCACGTGGACGGTTGATCACCGGTCAACGGTCTGCGCGTGCCGTCCGCACCGAGCAGGACCGGCCGAAGCCCCGCGCGGTGATCCGGCGAACTCCAGTTGAAGCCATCCACCACGGGCAACGTATCGTACGTGCACGCATGCGTGGTCACGTTCTTTTCCAGGTAGCGTTCGACATAATCCTCGTCGAACAGGTGCAGATCGCGAATGCGACAGCCGCCCTGCTCGACCAGCAGGTTCATGCGATAGAACCGGCTGTTGTACCAGATGCTCTGACGGCCTTCGTTCTTCCAGTCGGTGAGCGCGGACACCGACGTGGCCGGCGTGTGCGGGAACGTGCGGCGGAACCACTCGCCGGAAGCGCTCAGTGTCTCGACGCGAATACGGCCCGCCCGCGACCATTCGGCCAGGAGGCGCATCTGATCGGTCAACCCCTTGGACATGTCGGGCCAGCCGAACGAGTTTTCCTGCCCGACCTGGGCGTAGCCGAAGCCGAGTGAGGGCGTCGCGAAGTTCACGTTGAAGAACCAGCGCACCCAGTCGGGATTGCCGCCTGCCTGCGGGTAGACCGGCTCGAGCGATACCACGCCCTGGGCAGCTTCGCCGAGACCGTGGTCGTACTGGTAGATGGGATCGCTGCCGAGCATGCGAAAGACGGGCACGTTCAGTTGCCGCTCAGCGCTTTGAGCGGGCATGAACGCGTTGCGACGACTGGGATAATACGCCTGGTTCCAATAGCCGCCCCACAACGTGTAGCCGTCGGTGCCCACCTGGTCTTTGCAAATGCACGCCGCAACAATGCCGTACTTGTCGGCCAGATAGTTCAATGTGTGCGCGTCGATTAACCAGCAGCCGACCGACCGCGGCCACCGGCCGAACGCCGCACGAAAGCGCTCCATATACACGTCGATCAACTTTTCTCGCTGGGCCGGCGTGTATCCCACCGTGAAGCCCACGTCGGTGTGCCAGTCCCAGGGGAACCGCCCCCGCCACGTCAGCCCGGCCGCCTCCACCTGCGGCTGCACCACCTCCAGCCACGCACCGATCTCGTCCGTCTCGCGCAACTCGCGGCGAAGCAATTCCACGAAGCGATCCTGCACCAGCGCGTCGTACTGGATCAGAAACGTCACCGGCAGGCCGTACTCGCGGGCCAGCCGAATCTGCTGCACCACCGGCTCGTACAGGTCCACCTGCACCCGCGGCTCGACCCCGCGAATAAAGTTGACCACGTTGACCACCCCCGACCCGCCCTCCGCCGGCCGCGTTCCACTCGCCACCGCCATGCTGGCGGCAAGCACAGTTGACACCACCGAGAATCCGATCCGTCTGAATTGAAAACGCCATCGCATTTTGCGTGTACCCTCCGCTGCACGCCGGTCAGTCGGGACTGTCGCCGTCGCACAGTATGCCGGGCATAACGTTCGCTCGCAATTCCGTATCAAACAAATCGCGACCGTGGGGAGCGGCAGACGCTCCCACACGGTCGCGCAACGGTCACGAATAGCGGTTATGGGCGGGCGATGATCGCGATCACTTCACGCCCAGATCGGCCTTGACCTTGTTGAAGTACTCGACACACTGGGCCACGTCGGCCTGATTGTTCTCCATGTTGTGTTCATACTCGATCGAGAACACGCCGGCAAAGCCCATCTTCTGCACGGCGGCCAGCAGATCCTTCATGGGCACCACGCCCGTGCCGTATGGAACGTCGTGCGCGTCAGGGCCGATCTTGTTCACGTCCTTGAGGTGCATGCTCACCAGCCGCCCGCGATACTTGCGAATGGCTTCCACGCCGTCCAAGCCGGAGCGAGCCCAATGGCCGTTGTCGGCACAGCAACCGATCCAGTTGCTGCAACCTTCCAGCGCCTTCATGACCTCGTCCGGATTCCAGTAAGTGTACTCGGGCCTCTTGGGATCTTTCGCGTGGTTATGGATGGCCACCTTGACCTTGTACTCCTGAGCAAGCTTGTCGAGCATGGGCAAATTCTTGGGGTCGGGCTCGCTAACGATGTACTCGATGCCCATGTCCTTGCAAAACGCAAAGACCGGCCGGGCGGCCGCTTCGTCTTTCAACTCGTGAAAATAGTATCCAACGAGCTTGACGCCCGCATCCGCCAGTTTCTGCTTGACCTGCTTGCGAACGTCTTCGGCCAGCGTCGGCTCGAACTTCGTCTCGCCGTGCGCGGGGCTGATCTTTTGCCACGAATACGTCTCGACGTACTTGGCTTCCGCCTGCTTGCTCTTGTCGATGGCCTCGAACAGCGTGAAGCGGTTGAACGTGTACGTCATGACCGCCAGCCGCCACTCCTGATCGCCCTGCCGATTGCGTTGCGCATCCTGCGCCCACAGCGTCGATCCGCCGATCGCAAACCCCAACCACGCAATGGCAAGCACGCTCTTATTCATCATGGTTAAACCCCTTGTACCGCGTCTCTTCTGACTCCTGACCCCTGTCTCCTGTCTCTTGCCTTCTGTCTCCTGCCTGTAATCACTTCTTCATCAACTCGCGCGTCTGCTCGTGGAAGTACTTGATACACTCGGCGATCTCCGGCATGGAGTTCAGCCAGTTGTGCTCATACTCGATCGAAAAGACGCCGGCGAACTTCTGACGGTTCAGTTCGGCCAGGATGGCTTTCATGTCCGCCTTGCCCGTTCCCCAGATCACATCGTGAGCCTCAGGCTTGCCGAACTCATTGAGGTCCTTGAGATGCGATGAGATGATCCGGCCTTCAAGCATGCGGATCGCTTCGACGGGATTGATCCCCGAGCGCATCCAGTGCCCGGTGTCGGCACAAGCCCCGATCCGCGGGTTGCGATTCTTGACCGCCTCGAGCACGACCTTGGGATCCCAGTAGATCGACGGCTTGGGGTGATTGTGGACGGCCAGGTTGATGCCGTACTTCTGCGTGAGTGCGTCGATGGTGTCCCACATCTCCGGCGTGTTGGCCGGCTCGGAAACCAGCGTCTCGATGCCCATGTCGCGGGCGAACGCAAAGACCTTCTCCGCCTCGGCCGTGCTGAAGTTGACCACGCCGTAGTTCACCGCCTTGATGCCCGTCTGCTCGAGTTTGCGGCGAACCTGCTCGCGCACCTCAGGCGAGGCGTTGTGATCGAACCGCACGTTTGGCTGATCAGGGCTGAGCACCTGGCCCGGGAACAGCTCGATGTAATTGAGCCCCAGGGCCCGGGCCTTGTCGATGGCCTCGAACAGCGTGTACTTGTGGAACGTGTATGCCTGCGTCCCCAGACGCCACAGATTCGCCCCGCCCTCGCTCATCGGCAACTCCTTGACCAGGACCTTTCGAAATTCGACGTACGCCTCGCGGTTGTGCGAATCCTGCAACCCGATCAGGCCCGACCGCGGCCGGCCGGCCAAGCCCGGCACATATCGGCCGTCCACGTCCACGACCGGGATGTTGTCGCAGAACACCTTCAGGCGATAACCGTCGCAATGGATTTCGGTCTCATGCCAGACGTCCGCCCGCTCGTCCGGCCGCGGATTCACCGCCACCAGCCCATAGGGCGCGCCCGTGCAGTGCGGCAGATCGCGGTATTCGTTCGAAATCTGGATCTCCGTCCCAGTCACCCAGGGATACCCTTCCTCGAGGGCCCGCACGAAGATGCCGCTGTTGCCACCCAAGCCGACTCGCCACTGCACGCGAAGAATGAAGTTCTCGAACTGCCTGGGCACGTACATCCACTCGCCGCCTTTGTGGCTCTCACTGCGGATGACGCCTTCCGGAGTAACCCAGAACCCCTCGGGCTTGCCCTTGATCTTCCAACCATCGAGGTTCTTGCCGTTGAACAGCGGTGTGAAACCTTCTTCCGAAGGATCGGGCAACGCACCCGCCAGCCAGCGGATCGACTGCATGAACAGCCGCCGCACGTTGGGATCGCGAAACTCGCTCGGCCCGTGACCCGGCTCCAGATAGACCACCGTGCTGTTGCGATACCGATGCGTCCAACCCAGCACCGGCATGGAATCGGGATTGTCGGTGGTCAGCAGCGGCGTGACGCCCTTGGCGATGGGCACGTTCCCGTACGTCTCGCCCACGATCTCAAAGTCGTCCATGAACCGCGTGATCGGGTGCGACTTGTCGGCGATCTTCACCTTGATCTTCTGATCGTGCTTGTACGTCGATCCGGGATGCCCGGCCTCGGGCTGCAGCACGTAGCGCCCGCCGATGATCTTCTCGGCCTCGGCCCACTCGGGGAAGATGGCGATGGCGTGGTGCACGACGAGCAGCGGCTTGCCGGCCTCGAGCAGATTCAACAGGTTCTGTCGATCCGGCTCGGCGAGCTTCTGGTTGAACCCGTACCAGAGCATCACGTCGTAGCTGTCGGCCTTGTTGGCCGCGAACATCGCCGCCGCCTCGGGCAGCTTCGCTTCCGTCCAGACGATGTCCGGCTGACCGTCGAACATCTGGAAGAACTCAGTGTGATCAAACGGGTGCCCACCCGTGACCACCATCACACGGATGATCCGCTCGCGTCCGACGTTCGCCAAGTCGGCCGGATCGGCGGCAACGGCTTGCATGCAGAGCCCGGCCACCACGGCCGCGGCCGAAAATACTTGCGTGTGCGACATGGCAGCTTTCCTTCCTGGACCGGCAGCCGGTCCGATTGTGCTTTGCGTGCCTCCAAAGGGGTTTACCATCTTGGCCCCGCTCGCCCGCCAGATCAAGTCTGCCGTGTTTCCGACATCGCCGCCAATCACTTCAGCCGTCACGCCGGTGTTCCAGACCATGCCCGCGATCCATATAATCGGGTAGGTGGAGCAGGCGAGGCGATCGCTCGGCCGGAGTCATTCGGCCGGGAGGAAAGTCCGAACTGGATAGGGCACGGTGGTTGCTAACGGCAACCCGGCGCGAGCCGAGGGAAAGTGCCACAGAAAACATACCGCCGTTGACGCGTGACGATGTGCACTGACGTCCACAAAATCTGCCGGGTTGAACCTGGCGACGCGCCGCCCCACGAATCGCGGCGCTCTGGTCGCGTCAGTGTATGTTGTCACGCGTCAACGGTAAGGGTGAAAAGGTGCGGTAAGAGCGCACCGCGGCACGGGTGACCGTGCTGGCAGGGCAAACCCCACCGCCAGCAAGCCCAAATAGGCAGCCAGAGGCGGCCCGTCTCGTCACGAGCTGCGGGTAGGGTGCTCGAGCGGCCTGGCGACAGGTCGCCCAGATGAATGATCGCCGTCCGGCATCGTCCCTGCGACGCCGGATAACAGAATTCGGCTTATTCGCCGGCTCCACCCTTGTTTGCTGATCCTCCGCCCAACATCCGCCCGTTCTGGGCAAGGCGGCTGAGAACCGAACCATAGAGGCGCGCAGGCACGAAAACGTTATCTTTGTGCCTGCGCGTCTTTGTGGAGCGTTCACTTTCAGGGAGCAACCTCAAATGATTCCACTCCTCCACGCCGTTATTCTGGGGATCGTCCTGTCTGCATCCCCGTCAGTTGACGTGCAGGACACTCGCCTGACGATCAAGACCGCGACAGTCGAAGTAGTGTTTGATGGCCCCGTGCTCACCAGCCTGCGTCCCGCCGGCAGCACCGTCGAGTTCATCCACCCGAACGCGTCGGGACCGGGCGTCGATCTGATGTACCTGGACTCGAGCACCGTCGGAACCGACAAGCAGCAGACCATCGCCGTTCGCAAGCTGTCGGATTTCGCCGCTCGCGTCGAGATCAGCGGCGCGGACACCGAACGGACGCTGACCATCGTGCCCGATCCCGACACGGGCGACATTCGGATCACGCCCGACGGCGTCTCTAATCGCCGCGGCCTGCGAGCCGTTCGCTGGACACTGGCGGCCCATCCGCAAGCCACCGCCATCCTGCCTTGCGTCAACGGCCTGGAGGTCCGCTCCGATCGGCCTCATCCGCCCACCCGCCGTTTCCCTTGGCCGTTCGAATGGAACGCCCAACTGGCCATCCTGCAACAGGCTGACGCATCGGTGATGGTCCACTGTGAGGACCGGGCGTATCAGTTCAAGGCCCTCCACCTCATCCGCAGCGGCGACCGCGTGGATCTCGGCTTTGAATCCGAGCCGCCCGGCCCGCTTTGGGACAATCGCACTGCCGGCGGCATCGAATGGCGGCTCAACGCTTACCGGGGCGACTGGAAGACGCCCGCCACCCGTTACAGAAAATGGATGGAACACGCCTATGACCTTGCAGCGAAACGGCAGCACCGTCCGGCGTGGGTGAAAGACATCAAGTTCGTGCAGTGCTGGGCGGCGCCTGTCCCCGAGATGCTCGACGCACTGGCCGCCGTGCACCCTCCGCACGAAACGCTCATCCACCTATCAGATTGGCGCACGGACAAGTACGACGTGAACTACCCCGAGTATACTCCGAGCGATCAAACACTGGCCTACATGGCCAAGGCACGCGAGATGGGCTTTCATGTCATGCCCCATTTCAACTACTACTGCGTGTGGTATCAGCACCCCTTCTATCAAAAGGTCCGTGACTTCCAACTGCGAACCGTCGATCAAAACCGGCCCGACGGCTGGCACTGGCCGCCCGAGACGCATAACTACACCCGCATGGCCTACATCCATCCCGGCTTCGGCGTCTGGCGCAACAAACTGATCGAGGTGGTGAGCGAAGCCTGCAGCAAGACCGGCACCGACGTCGCCTTCCTCGACCAGACCTTGTGCACCTGGAACACCGACAACGGCCTCGTGCAGGGCATGAACACCATCGAAGGCATGCACAAGCTCCAGGAGCAACTCGCCGCCATCCACCCCGGGCTCGTGCTGGCCGGCGAAGGTCTGAACGAGATTTCGTTTCAATGGCAGTGCTTCGCCCAGGCCCACATTTTCGAGGGTTGGGGCAAGCTCGAGCAAAAGCACGTGGACGCCCAACACAGCATCTGTCAGTTCCTCTGGGGCGACCACACCCGACTCATCGGCTATTACCATGTGAGCCCCGGCAACGAGGACTTCGACAAGGGCATCGCTACGTACGAACGTATGGGCGCCCTGCCCACCATCGTAACCAACAACCCCAAGGATCTCCGCGAGCCCTCGGAGCTCACTCGGCGGATCCTCGACCGAGCGGCAGGAAGGGATAGAGAATGACGCGATGCAGCGGCGAGATTCGCTCCGACGAGCCAACCTGATGCAACGACAGAGGATGGAATACTCGAAGGACGCATGGGACGGCAGCCCCTCCGTCCGCCGTCCCTGTGATCATCTGGCTGTTACGGCCACAGGCGGCTTGGGGACCATGAAAGTCGTCTGACATTGCAGGCAGGACGTCAGCTTGCCTCGCAGGGCAGCAGGCAGCACCAGCCGTTTGCTGCATTTGGGGCACAACACCGCAACCACTCCATCGGCTGCGGGAGCGGCGAGCGCACCGCCGGGCGACCCCGCAGGGGGGACGAGGAACGCGGTGGCACACTTCTCGCACCGATGAAGCTTGCCCCGCTGGTCGGCATTCATTTGATGCGAGTACCCACACTTGGGGCAAAGCACGCCGATTTTCACTGGGGCAGCCCGGCTAGGTGAGGCGCCAGTCGATGCCGTGGGCTGGGGCGGCAGCGCGTCCTTGGTGTTCATCTCCGCCCGAAATTTATCCCGCTTGTGCTTCTCGACCCGTCGACGGCGGATTTCCCGCAATTGCCGCTCGCGCTCGGCAGCCCTCCGTTCCGCATCGTCGGGGAGCAGCCGCGCTTTTTGTTTGCCCCCCACCGCCTTCTCGTGGCAGTAGGCCAGCAGCAGTTCGAATTCCCGGCATTGGATCTGCCTCAAAACCGCCTCGCCGGCCGGCTTGATCTTCCCGGCACTAGCCTGCGCGAGTGCATCACAGAACAGGAAGGCTTCCCATCGCTGGTCCTGCTCGAGCATCTCCCGCAGCCGTCGTACACACGGATCCGCCGCCGTCGCGCTGGCAGTCAAGGCATAGGCGGTCAGATCCTGGTAAATCGCGTGGTGTCCGCCGAGTTGTTTGAAGAGCTCTTTGGCTTTGTCAAAATGCCGGGCGTGCCGCTCGCACAGCCCCGTGATGTACGCCCGCTCGGCGTCGCCGGCGACCTGGGCAAACATGGCGCAGTCGCCCGGCCAGCCCAACCACAAATACAGCAGGGCCCGAACAGCCGCCCCCATCTTCTCGTCGGCCAGGCTTTCGCACCCGAACAGTTCCCGGTCCTCCGCCGCCTCCAGCCGTTTCCTGCCAACGCGATGGCCCTCGCCGATCCATGAGAGGCCGGGCAGCCCCGCACCGCGGAGGAGTACCAGCTTGGCCATTTCCGGCGAGAAATTTCCGAGATCCAGTCCGATCATCTGTTCGGGCTCCGCTTTTCCGCTCCAGATCCTCAATCGGCATATCGACCCGATCGGCGAAGGGCTGAATCTCCACGCCGCCACCCGTGCCCCCAAAGGGCAGCGGTAACGCAGGTTTTCCTTCCTAACCTGGCGCTTCGTTCCAGGTTCCAGGGCCGTGAGCTCTGGCGGAGGTGACATTTTCGGTCGTTCACGATACCCTGGGGGCTTTGCTCGGTTCTGCAGCATCACCCAACCCGCCGGTCGCCGCCTCGCGGGTTCACAAGCAAGGAGCAACGATGGAAGGAAACACTCGCAACACGCAATCGCCCAAACCGCTCGCTTCGACCTCAACCCGCCGGAGCTGGACCCGTAGAAAGTTCCTCGGGGCAACCGCCGGCACGCTGGCCGCGGCCGGAGTCGCCGCGCGGGCTCAGTCCGCCGCCAAGCCGGGGCGAATTCTCGGAGCCAACGACCGCATCCGCATGGGCATCATCGGGTCCGGCGGCATGGGCCGCTATCACGTGGTAAGCATGCTCGACAACTTCAAGGACGTCGAGTTCATCGCGATCTGCGACGTGAGCGAGGCCGCCCGCAACGAGGCCGCCAAGCTTGCCGCCGACCGCGGCAGCACCAACTGCAAGCTCTTCAACGAGCACGAGAAGCTCCTCGAGATGAAAGAGATCGACGGCGTGGTCATCGGCAGCCCCGACCACTGGCATGCCCGCCACCTCATCGACACGGTCAACGCCGGCAAAGACGCCTACTGTGAAAAGCCCATGTCCTGGTCGATCGAGCAGGGCCTCGAGATGATCAAGGCCGTGCGAGCCACCGACCGCATCGTGCAAATCGGCATGCAACGCCGCAGTACGCCGCCGGTCATGGAAGCCAAGAAGATCATCGATAGTGGCTTCCTCGGCGAGGTGAGTCTCGTGCGGGCTCAGTGGTACTGGCACATGCAGGAAACGCTCGATCCCGCCGCGGTCAAGGTGAACGGCAAGGTCGATTGGGATCGATTCCAGGCCCCCGTGCCTCCCGAGAAGCGCCGCCCGTTCGACCCCGTACGGTACGCCCGCTGGCGATATTTCTGGGACTATTCCGGCGGAAACATGACCGATCAGGGTACGCACCTGATGGACGTGATCCAGTGGTTCTTCAATGACAGCAAGCCGCCGTTGGCGGCTCAGGAGGCGGGCGAAGTCTACCAGCTCAAGGGCTACGAGACGCCCGACACGTTCTGCGCCATCTTCGAATATCCCAAGTTCATGGCCACCTGGACGCTGACCTACACCAACAACTGGACCAACGGCTGGTCCATCATCGTCCACGGCAGCAAGGGCAGCCTCGAACTGGATGACTTCGGGGCCCGGTTCCTGGATAACAACCACTGGATACCGGATTGGCGTACCAAAGCTCCGCCGCCCAAGCACGAAATCAAGGGCGGCCTGCGGGTCGATCTGCACGAGAAGAACTTCTTCGACTGCATGCGCTCGCGCAAAGAGCCCAATGCTCCGGTCGAGATCGGTCATCAGGCGGTCACCGCACTGCACCTGGCCAACGCCGCTCATCACGCCCGGCGCCGCGTGACCCTTGATCCGCAGACTTACAAGGTGAGCTGACTCGCGCGAACCACACCACGACGGATCTCGTTCACGAGTCCTCCATTCGATCGCAGTCACTCGAAGCCCCGGCCCAAGCTGGCCGGGGCTTCTTTTATATATCACGCCACGAGCAATCTTCACGGCGCATAAAAAAGCCTGGTCGCGGGTAGACGGGCAAGGGGGGGATTGCCCATCCATGTGGGGTGCGACCAGGCGAAGCGAGATCGACCTAGGGTTGGCTCCGATCCCAGGCCGGAGTGTTCATCCGAAACCATTATGCACTACCGCCTGCCGCAGTCAAGAGTTAGTTGAATTTTATGTTGTACGAGGAAACGGGCGCCCCACCCCCTCCGGCGGTCTCGCGCAACAAAAAGGGCCGCCGGAAGATGAGCTTCCGGCAGCCACCGTTTAGGTCACCCGTAGGTTCGCGAATCGAGCTTTACGGGTAGATAAAAGAGTCAGTCGAGCCGAGTGGAGCCAGTTTGCTGTTGGCGTCGGTGATTGGAGTACCCTGGACGCGATCGCGGTACCCGTTGGCCATGGTCGTGGAGGTCCAGCGGGTGTAGATGTTGTCCTTGGCGGCACCGGCCAACGGCGTCATGACGAAATCGACGTGAGCGTCAGCGTACATGACGTTCTGGCCTTCGCCCTCGCCTGCCCCGCCGTGGTTCGGCGAGTTCCACCTCTTCCAGTCATCCGGCGCGCTCGTGCTGCTCGGGATATCATTACTGAAGGCCGGCGGCTGGTCCTTCCTGCCTTCGAGCCACGCGCCGTACGGGCCCTTATCCGCCGCGAGAGCCATGTCCTGGTCTACGCTGGGGCTGGGCCGGCCGTTCTTGCCGAAAGGTACCTGATAGCCATAGCTGCACTGCTTGTAGCCTTCTTCAAACGAGTTCGGGACAGCGTCGGTATCGCTGTCGCCCCGACCAAAGTCCCAGTAGTCCTGCGGGTTGTCATCCGTATTCGGCTGATCTTCGCTGGACGGGCAGACGAACGACTTCGGCGAGGAGGCACCCGACCGAACCAGGTACCAGAAGGCACGCGTCGTCGAAACATTCAAGCTCTCCGAATTCGTCTCGCCCGCATCCGGTTGGTTCAGTACACCACGCTTGGCGCCGATCCGGTTGATGTACTGGACTGCAGTTACCCCCGAGTCAGAGGTAGTCTTGTGGGCCGGGATCGGCCATTCGTCGTTGTTGGCCACGGCGTACGTCGAGAAGCCGGTGCCGGTGCCCTTCAGGTTGGCCGCGCACACCGTCCGCTTGGACAGCTCGCGTGCCCGGGCCAAGCTGGGCAGCAGGATCGAGATCAGCAGGGCGATGATGGCCACCACCACCAGCAGCTCGATCAGCGTAAAGCCGCGATTCTTCCTTTGCCTCATGATGACACCTCCCGTGCACTCAGGCACATGCGCATCGGCCGTCACGTCGCGATAACCGCAGGATCGGGATTGAATAACAGGTATGAGGGCGATTCCTCGTCCGCCATTCACCGACCATGCCGGTCGCGGCCGTCCGGGCCGTGCATCCCGCCGCCGATCGAGGCAGTCACTCGACGACGGAAAGCCTAACCTCAACTCGCACCGGCGACACTCGCCGGCCGAGTTACCTAATCCGAATTACCACGCACGACTCTCCCGCGCAGCTACAACTGCGAAGGACGAGTTTGCCGCAATCGGAAACGCCACCGACAAACCTCTGCCTTCCCACGGAAGGCACTGCCATGATGAATGGAAATCGATGCTTTCACAAGCCGGCATGCCACCGACACGCGAAGGCATCCCTGAGTGGGTTACGGACGGATCGAGGAACACACTAGAGAATCAATCAGATAATGGCGGATGACAATCGTCATCGAGACACAATAACGAGACCTCGTATATATAAATCGTATCAATCGCTCGCCCGCCGATCGGTCTCGTCACTATACCGGCGTGCGAGCCTCCGTAACCTCTACACAATTTAACCTCGTCTCGCGCGACCTGTCAACACTTTTTCCGGGCACTTGCGGGTGTTCTCGGTCCGATTGCCTGAGCATCCGCTTCCGACAAGGTCCGGAAAAATGTCTCCTCCCGCGCTCGCCAGGCGGACATTCGCCTTGACCTCGCCCGAATGCGGGTTATATTTAAACTGAAATTGACCCATAACTCCAGATGAGCCGGCGCGTCACATCAGCCGGCGTCACAGACGTTCGACCATTCGGACGCCATCGGCGTTAAATCGATTAAACACATAAGGGCAGTCCATCCCAGGAGCTGCGATCAGGAGTCTCGGAATGGGTCGAATACAAACCGAAGGGTGGCCCGTTCATTCCGCCGTCCCCGGTGCGGCCATGACAGCAACCACTCGTATTTCCCCATCGACCGTCAGCGAAACTTTCACTGCCCGTCAGACCGTACGGCGCCCGCTTCGCTGCAAGCTGGTCCTCGTGAATGACGTAATGTCGGCTCCCGTTCATGCGGGTGTCATTCCGGGTGAGTGCCTCAACGTCTCCGACGGCGGCCTCTACGCCGTAGTACCGCTCGGTTGCGGCGTCAGGGTCGGCCGCCGATACACCTGCCGGCTCTTCATACCTGAGCGAGGCCCCGAACCCGGCCCGGTTCAGACCGTCTCCCAACAAGGCATGGTGCTTCGGACGGAGCTACTGGCGGGCGGCGGGCGGGATGAGGACCGGCTGGGTGTCGCCATCAAGCTCATCGGTCATCGCAGCGGTGTGATGCCTCTCCCCACGACGTAGCCGTTCGGGAAGCATCCGATATTCGGGCAACGAGTTTTCATCTGCGCACAGCCCCCGTCCGACCGCTCCGTTACCGCGGCGGGCGGTAGACGTGCGTCGTGGTTCCGTAAGCCAGTTCGGCCGCCTCCCCGACGGTCTCCGAGAGCGTCGGATGCGAGTGGATGGTCAAGCCAACATCCTCAGCCGTGGCCCCCATCTCGATGGCCAGCGTGCCTTCAGCGATCAGTTCGCCCGCCCCCACGCCCACGATCCCCACGCCCAGGATCCGCTTGGAATGCGGGCTGACGATGATCTTGGTCAGGCCGTCGTTACGGCCGATGGCTGTAGCCCGGCCCGACGCCCCCCACGGGAACTTGCCGACCTGGATTTCGATCCCCTTCTCTTTTGCCTGCGTTTCGGTCAGGCCCGCCCAGGCCACTTCCGGATCCGTGAACACTACGCCCGGAATGGCCCGCACATCGAAGGCGGCCTTGTCGCCAGCGATGGCTTCGACAGCCACCTTCGCTTCCTTGGACGCCTTGTGAGCCAGCATCGGCTCGCCAGCCACGTCACCGATGGCGTAGATATGCTCGTCGGCGGTGCGAAGCTGCTCGTTCACCTCGATGAACCCGCGTGGCGGCAAGACGCGCACCTTCGTGTTCTCCAGACCAAGGTCCTGGCTGTTGGGCGTCCGCCCCACCGCGATGAGCACACGATCGAAGGTCTGCTCGGCGGCAGCTTTGCCTTCCCCCACGGCAGCGCCTTCGAACTGCACGGCCACGGCGCTACCCGTGTCAGTCATACCGCTGACCTTCGTGCCCAACAGAATCTGCTTGAACGTCGTCTCGAGCCGCTTCTGCAGCACGCGGACCAGATCGCGATCGGCGCCCGGCAAGAGACCGTCGGTCATCTCCACCACGCTGACCTGACTGCCCAACGCAGCGTATACCGTGCCCATCTCCAGGCCGATGTAGCCGCCGCCGATGACCAGCAGCGATCGCGGCACGTCGGGCAACTCGAGAGCCGCCGTCGAGTCCATGACCCGCGGGCTGTCCAACTGCAACGACGGGATCACCGCCGGCCGCGACCCCACGGCCAGAATGCACTTGTCGTACGTCAGGCGCCCGCGGTCGGCCGGCCCGCCCTTTTCGCTGCTCAACAGCAGCGTCTGCGAGTTCTCGAACCGGGCCCACGCCTGAATGATCTCCACGCCTCGTGCCTTGGCCAGCTGTCGCACGCCGCCCGCGTTCTTGCTGACGACGCTGTTCTTCCACTTGCGGACGGCATCGATGTCGATCTTCGGCTCGCCGAACGACACGCCCCACTCGGCCGCTTCACGTGTCTCGGCAATCAGTCGGGCAATGTGTAGCAGCGCTTTGGAGGGAATGCACCCGCGGTTGAGGCACACGCCGCCGGGTTGCGGATCCGCATCGACGATCACCGTCTTGATGCCCCGGTCGGCGGCCGCAAACGCCGCGGCGTATCCGCCCGGCCCCGCACCAATGACGACCAACTCCGTTTTGCGCGTGTCATTCTGTGCCATGGTTAACCTTGTTTGTCCGTTGCCAGTGGTTCGTGGTCAGTTGTCGGCGTCGTGGTCTGCCGGTCTGTGGTGGACCATTCGCCTACGCTTCCAGCAACAGCATCTCCGGGTCTTCGAGCAAACTCGCCAGCTTGCGAATGAATCGCGCTCCGTCGGCCCCGTTGATGATCCGGTGATCGTATGACAGGCACAGCGGCAAAATCAGCCGCGTGGCCAACTGCCCGTCGCGAACGACCGGCTGCTCCTTGTTGCGGGCCATGCCCAGAATCGCCACTTCGGGATAGTTCACGATGGGCGTGAAGGCCGTCCCGCCGATGCCGCCCAGGTTGGTCACGGTGAACGTGCCGCCGCGCATCTCGTCCCGGCTCACCTTGCGTTGCCGCGTTCGCTCGGCCAGTTCCGCCATCTCCGCCGCGATATCCAGGACACGCTTGCGATCCACGTCGCGAATGACCGGCACCATCAATCCGGCCGGCGTATCCACTGCCACGCCAATGTGATAGTACCGCTTGTAGATCAGTTCGCCGCTGCGCGGATCGTACGAGGCGTTGAAAATCGGGAACTCCTTCAGCGCCGCCGCAGCAGCCTTGACCACGAACGCCGTCACGGTCAGTTTTACGCCGCCTTCGCCGGCCTTGCTACGGTGCCGCTTGCGCAACGCCTCCAACGCGGTGATATCCACTTCTTCGAACTGCGTGACGTGCGGGCCGACCCAACTGGCCAGCAGATTCTCCGCCGTCTTGCGCTGCAGGCTCGACAAGGCCACTCGCTCGACGGCCCCCCACTGAGCGAAGTCGGGCAACGGCGGAAGTGCCACGGCACCACCTGCCACCGGCGCGCCGCCGGTCATACGCTGCTTGACGAACTCCTTGACGTCCTCTTCCGTGATGCGCACGCCCGGCTTGAGCGCCGCCACCTCATGCAGTTCGACGCCCAGCTCGCGGGCCAGTCGCCGCGTCCCGGGGCCCGCCGGCACCATCTCGCCTTCACTCGCCGGACGAGGCGCCGGTTCCGCCGCCTTGGCCGGTTCACGCTTCGCCGGCGGCGGTGGCGGCGGTTGCACGGTGGCCGGCATTCGCGACTCCGGCGTCACCGGCTGCTTGGCCTCCGCCACTGTCGGCTTGGCCTTCGGTTCCGGCGCTGCCGGTTTGGCGGCCTCCTGGGCTTGCGGCGCCTTGGCTTCCGCCGGCGCTGCCGCTCCGTTGTCCTCTACCGTCAACAACGTCTGGCCGACTTTGACCTTGTCGCCCTTCTTCACGTGCAGCTTGGCGATGCGCCCGCCGAACGGGCAAGGCACCTCGACCACTGCCTTGTCCGTCTCGATCTCCAGGACCGGCTGCTCGGGCTGAACTGTATCGCCCTCGGCCACCAGCACCTGGACCACATCGCCATACGCCACGCCTTCGCCGAGATCGGGAAGCTTGAATTCCTGCGCCACCGTTGTTCCCTTTCACGCATCCATCGGATCGATCGCGGCCGGATGGAGCCCCAGGTCCCGGATCGCCCGCTGAACTTCCCCAAACTCCAACTCACCCCGCCGAGCCAGAGCCGTCAACGCCGCCACAACCACATGTTCGGCATCCACCTCGAAGTGCCGCCGCAATGCTTGGCGAGTCTCGCTCCGCCCGAACCCGTCGGTCCCCAACGTGATCAACCCGCCCGGAACCCACTTGGCGATCTGGTCGGGCACCGCCTTCATGTAATCCGAGGACGCGACGAACGGACCCGATACGTTCTCGAGCACCTGCTCCAGATAGCTCTTGCGCGGCGGCTCGCCCGGATGAAGCATGTTCCACCGCTCGACCTGCAGGCAGTCTCGCCGCAACTCGTTGTAACTGGTCGCGCTCCAGACGTCGGCGGCGATACCGTATTTCTCGGCCAGAATGTCGGCCGCCCGCAGAACCTCCCGCAAAATGGTCCCGCTGCCCAGCAACTGCACTTGCCGGCCCTTGCGGCCTTCGATGGGTGAGGCCCGGAACTTGTAGAGCCCCTTCAGGATGCCCTCTTCCACTCCCTGCGGCATGGGCGGCTGCGGGTAGTTCTCGTTGTAGATGGTCAGGTAATAGAAGCCCGTGTTCTGCTCCTCGAACATGTACCGGAGCCCGTCGCGAATGATCACCGCCAGCTCAAAAGCGAAGGCCGGGTCATACGCGCGAACGGTCGGATAGGCCGAGGCAAGCAAGTGACTGTGGCCGTCCTCGTGCTGCAGACCTTCGCCGTTGATGGTCGTGCGGCCGGCCGTGCCACCCATCATGAAGCCCCGTGTCCTCATCTCGGCGGCGGCCCAGATCAGGTCGCCGATCCGCTGGAACCCGAACATCGAGTAGTAGATGAAAAACGGAATCATGTTGATGCCGTGCGTCGCGTAGGCCGTGCCCGCCGCGATGAACGACGCCATCGAACCTGCCTCGGTGATACCCTCTTCGAGGATCTGACCGTCCTTGCTCTCGCGATAATACAAGAGCGTGTCGCGGTCCACCGGCTCGTACAACTGCCCCTTGCTCGAGTAGATGCCGGCCTGGCGAAACAGCGGCTCGAGCCCGAACGTGCGGGCCTCGTCCGGAATGATGGGCACGATGTACTTGCCAATGTCCTTGTCCTTGATGAGCTTGGCGAACAGCCGAGCAAACGCCATCATCGTCGAAGCTTCGCGCTCGCCCGTGCCCTCGTGGAATTCGGCGAACAGTTGGACGTCCGGCGTCTTGTGCGGAGGGGCGTTGGCGATGCGCTTGGGCACAAACCCGCCCAGGCTCTCGCGTCGCTTGCGCAGATACTGGATCTCCGGACTGTCGTCCGGCGGTTTGTAGAACGGAGCCTGCGCCACCTCGCTGTCGGAGATGGGAATCCCGAACCGCGAACGGAACTGGGCCAATTCGTACTCGTTGAGCTTTTTCTGCTGGTGGGTGATGTTCTTGCCTTCACCCGCTTCGCCCAGCCCATAGCCCTTGATGGTCTTGGCCAATATGACCGTGGGCGCGCCTTTGAATTCCACCGCCGCCTTGTAAGCCGCGTAGACTTTCTCCGGATCGTGCCCGCCCCGCCGCATCTTCTGCAACTGTTCGTCGGAGAGGTCCTCGACCATCTTGGCCAGTTCGGGATACTTGCCGAAGAAGTGCTCGCGAATGTACGCGCCGCTGGAGACGGAGTACTTCTGCGAGTCCCCATCGACGATCTCTTCCATGCGGCGGACGAGCCAGCCGTCCTTGTCCTTGGCCAGCAGAGGATCCCAATCATCACCCCAGATGACCTTGATGACGTTCCAGCCGGCGCCTCTGAACGCCGCTTCGAGCTCCTGGATGATCTTGCCGTTGCCGCGAACCGGGCCGTCCAGCCGCTGGAGGTTGCAGTTGATCACCCAGGTGAGATTGTCGAGCTGCTCGCGCGAAGCCAGCGTGATGGCGCCGAGCGTTTCCGGCTCGTCCACCTCGCCGTCGCCCAGGAACGCCCACACGCGGCAATTGCTCGTATCGAGCAGTCCGCGATGCTGCAGGTAGCGGTTGAACCGCGCCTGATAGATGCTCATGATAGGCCCGAGCCCCATCGATACGGTGGGAAACTCCCAGAAGTCGGGCATCAGCCAGGGATGGGGATACGACGAGAGGCCGCCCTCCGGCTTGAGCTCGCGCCGAAAATTCTGGAGCTGCTGCTCGGTAATGCGCCCTTCAAGAAACGCCCGGGCGTAAATACCCGGCGATGCGTGCCCCTGGAAATAAATCTGGTCGCCGCAGCCGCCGTTGTCGCGCCCCTTGAAGAAGTGGTTGAACGCCACTTCGTACAGGTTGGCTGCCGACGCGTACGTCGAGATGTGACCACCGATGCCGGGCGACTCCCGATTAGCCCGCACGACCATGGCCATCGCATTCCAACGGATAATGCTCTTGATCCGCCGCTCAATCTCGCGGTCGCCCGGATAAATCGGCTGCTGATCGGCGGGGATGGTGTTAATGTATGGCGTCGTAACGACATACGGAACATTCACGCCACGGCGACGCAATTCCGTCTGGAGTTCCTGGACGATTTCGAGGGCACGCTCGGGCCCTTGTGACTTGAGCACGTAATCCAGTGACTCGAGCCACTCCTTCGTCTCTTCGTCCAGATGATTGGGCGCTACGTACGTTTCCGTATCCGCCATGAGGACCCTCATCTCCTGATATATGTTGAAACAGTCGTGGAAACGACTCTGGCCGGTGCAGCGTGGGGGCAGTCGCCCGCGATGGAGGGAACTATCGCGCCGGCACTCTCGATCCATTCACAAATGCTGCACGTCTTAGTCGTTTTTCTATTCTGCCGGGTCCGGCGAGGCCCGGCAAAACATCCAACACGCCCCATTTTAATGAGGAACACGCGTTTCGACCAACGAAGACGCCGGATCCCGCGTGTGCCGACCGAATGACGGCCGTGCCGCAGCCCGTCGGGGGCCATCCGCACGCTTCACTGCCCCTTCGCACGGGCCCGAAAAACAAGCGTCAGACCGCCACCTCCCGTTGCTGACGCTGCGACTCATAAACGCCCTCGAGAATCCGGACGACCTTCAGCGATTCCTCCGGCGGAACGGGCGAGGGCTTGCCGTTCACCACCGCGTCGGCGAATTCCTCAATTACCGACCAGTGACCACACTCCAACTCGGGAAGCGGCTCCAGTGAAACGTCCATCAAGCGGCGCTCCCGCGCCGTCGCCACGACGCCGCTGGGCCAGGAGACACCGGCTTTGCTGCCCAAAATCGTGCAGCTGATGGTCTCCTGCTCGGGAATGTGGGCCAGCCAGGAGGTCTCCAGCGACAGCGTCAGGTCCGACTCGAAACGGACCATGGCGCATGCGAAGTCCTCCACATCGAACGTGCCGCGATCCCACTCGCCCCAGCCCCCGGGAATGGCGTCGCTCTTGGCCAGAAAAGTGCCCATGTGCCCCGTCACTCGGACCGGCTCGGGAAAGTCGAGCAGGTGCAAGACCACGTCGAGGCAGTGCACGCCCATGTCCATGCACACCCCTCCGCCCGATAATTCTTTGCGGACAAATCCTGGCGCACAGGGCAGCAGATTGCGCCTCAGGGCCCACGCCCGGGCGTAGTAGGGCTGTCCGAGGTTGCCCTCATCGATCCATCGCTTGATCGCCCGCGTGATACCGCGGTAGCGATGGTTTTTCATCACGCAAACCAGCCGCCCCGCCGCCTTGCCGGCCGCGATGACGGCCTCGACCTCTGCCGGCGTGGTCGCCAGCGGCTTTTCGCACAACACGTGCTTGCCCGCCGCCAACGCCGCGAGTGTGACCGGCCCATGAAGCCGGTTCGGCACGCAGACGTCCACCGCGTCGATGCCTTTCAGATCCAGCAGCCGGCGGTAATCCGTGAAGACCTGTGGGATCCCGTACCGGTCCGCCACCTCACGGACTCGCTCCTCGCGGACGTCGGCCGCGGCCACGTATTCGACGTTGCCCAGCCGTGCCCAGCCCGGCAGATGAAAGCGCGTCACCACGTCGCCTGTCCCGATGAATCCGATCCGCAGCGTGCGCGATTTCATCGAACGACCTCTCCTTGCGAAGGCGACCCCGCAAGCCGAGCCGCCCGCCGCCTGGGAATGAGGAACCTCGGGTGCCCAATTCCAAGCACCGCCGCCTCACCCAAGCTTAGACCGCAAGGAGAAGAAAACAGGATTGGCGGTGTGAGAGACCAGCGTGACGGAATCGCCGCTCACAGCGTCACGACACCGCCCGACATCGGTTCGGGTAAGGAAACGTCCTTACCCCAGCGCCGCCCGCAAATCCGCCACCAGGTCATCCGGATGCTCGATGCCCAGTGACATGCGAACGGTGGACGGACTGATGCCGCCTTCCGTTCGGGCTTGCTCGGAGATGGACGAGTGGCTCATGGTCCAGGGCTGCTCGATAAGCGACTCCACGCCGCCCAGCGACTCGGCCAGTGAGAACAACTCCAGTCGTGCGAAGAACTCGTCCAAGTTCACCTTGTCGAGATCCGCGTCGAAGCTGACCACGCCGCCGAAGCCGCGCATCTGCTTTTTCGCCAACGCATGGCCGGGATGCGTCTCGAGGCCGGGATAGTAGACCTTCTTGACCTTGGGATGATCGGCCAGGAACCGAGCCACCGCCATGGCGTTGCGCTGATGGGCTTCCATCCGATAGGCTAACGTCTTGACGCCGCGGAGCACCAGCCAGGCATCGAAGGGCGAGCACGCCGTGCCCAGGGCGTTGACCAGGAACGCGATGCGTTCGCCGAGCTTGGCGTCGCGCGTGATGATCGCGCCGCCGACCACGTCGCTGTGCCCGTTGAGATACTTGGTGGTCGAGTGCACGACGATGTCCACACCGAACTCGAAGGGGCGCTGGAAATACGGGCTCATGAACGTGTTGTCGGCGATGCTCAATAGCCCGTGCTCGCGAGCGACGGCGGTGATCGCAGCGATGTCCACGATATTCAACAGCGGGTTCGAGGGCGTCTCGATCAAAACCGCTTTCGTGTTTGGCCGGATCGCTTTGCGGACCTCGTCGGGGTCGCTCATGTTCACGAACGACGTCTCGACGCCGTGCGTCGGCAGGACCGTGTTCAGAAAGCGAATGGTCCCGCTGTAGATATCCTTGCCCGTGACGATGTGGTCGCCGGCCTTGAGCAAGTATCCGAGCGTGGTGAACGTGGCCATGCCCGTACACGTGACCCACGCCCCGGTCCCGCCCTCCAGGGCGGCCAGGTTGTCGGCCAGGGCCTGCCGCGTCGGGTTGCCCGATCGCGTGTAGTCATAGCCCTTGTGCTGGCCGATTCGCTCGAACGCGAACGTCGAGGACGGATAGATGGGCGTGGTGACCGAATTGTACGCCGTGTCCTTGTACACGCCTTCATGAACGGACAGGGTTTCCAACCGGTACTCTCGTTGTTCCTTACGGCTCATCAGCTTTGTTCTCCGGGCCCGCGGTGCATGAGGGTCAAAACGGTGGAAGAGTATAGTGACTTTGGCCCGGCGGTGCGAATAGCACGGCCCCGCGCCCCGGCAACGGCCTCGGCGTTCTAACGTCCAGGAGTGACAGCCTGCCCAAAGGGCACGCGTCGACAAGCGCCCCGCTTCCGCACACCTCGGCCGGCCACTCTACCCGCCTGCGACTTTGGGTCGCGGCTTGGGTTCGGGCATCCCGGCGAGTATTGCCCTGAACCGCTGCCGAGCCGCCTGTACTTCGGCGTCGGTTGAAGAGGTCACATCCCGATAGCCCGTGCCATCGCGCGACTCGCCGCAATCGAAGAACCGCGGCGGACGGCCGCCTCTGGGGATTTCAAGCAACCAGCGGTCGCTGCGCAGCACGCGGCCATCGTCCAGGAAGCTGTATATCCAGTCGCGATGACGGACGGTCTCGCCCCGCATGAGCGGCACCAGGCTCTTGCCGTCAAAAACCACGTCCTTCGGCAGTTGAACGCCGGCGAGTTCCGCCAGCGTGGGCATCATGTCGGTCAGGTCGCCCAGCGCGCGGGACGCCCGCTTCGCGGGCTTGACTCCCGGCCCCCACACGATGAACGGGACGCGGACCCCCTGCTCGGACACCTTGCCCTTGCCGCGGCCGCCCGTGCCGTTGTCCCCCACGAAAATCACCACGGTTTTGTCGGCCAAGCCCAGCGTCTCCAGCCCGGTACGCAGCCGACCCATGAGATGGTCGAGGTATTCGAGATTCGACTTGAAGCCCTCGGGCCGACGCTGGCTCGGATGCTCGGGATCCGGCGTCGGTTCCCACGGTGTGTGTGTCAGCACCGACGTGTGATACACGAAAAAGCGCTCGTCCTTGTGCCTCCGGGCGAAGTCGAGGATGAAATCCAGGAACAGGTCGGGACCGTAGTCATCCGCCCGCGTCGGCAGGTATTTACCGTTCTCGACGATGCACGGATGCCAGAACCGTGCGGTCTTGGTGCCGTTCTTGCCCTCATGCCGCCCCGTATGAACCACGCCGTCGGGCAGATTGTGCGTGTAGGCCCACATCCGGTACTCGTCGAAGCCGCAATCGTGAACGAGCGTGGGAATCTTGCCGGGCAACTGCCACTTGCCAGCCAGGGCCGTGACGTAACCGGCCGACTTCATCAGGTCGCCGATGGTGAAGTGGTTGGCGATCTCGTACTGCGGCGAGTCCTTGGCCGGCTTGAAGGCCTCGTTGTTCATGCCCAGGTAGCCGTTGCGGAAGCCGTACTGCCCGGTCATGAGGCAAACCCGGGTCGGCGTGCACAGCGGCGTCGCATAGAACGTGTCGAGTCGCAGGCCCTGCTCGGCCATGCGATCGAGGTTGGGCGTACGGTGCTCGGTGTTGCCGTAGCAGCCCAGCTCGGCCGCCCCCAGGTCGTCGGCCAGCACCAGGATCACGTTGGGTCGATCGGCGCCCGCGGCCTGCAGCGGCGTGCCCGCAAGTCCGACGGCCCCGATCATCACCAGCCCGATTGAAGCAACAGGGGTTCGCGTCATAACGGTGCATTATGTGCCGGGAGACGGGTTGCACGCCAGGGCTTTACGTTTTCTGTCCGTGCCGCGAAGAGGCAAGCTCGGTCCATCCGTTCCCCGCGTGCCGCGTCCATCCTTCTCTCCCACTCCCCCCTCATTTCTTCCTCGCCGCGTCGCCGCGTCATCCTTCTCTCCCCACCCCTCGCCGCGTCGATCCTCGCCCCGCGCTCGCCGGGGGGCGCGCTTGCGGGTATATTACGCCGCCTATGGATATTGCCGGCACCATCGCAACGGAAGCGGAAATACGTCATCGCAAGAAGATGGCCTCGTCGTTCGGGCCGTTCAAGCGGCTCCTCGGCTACGTCTGGCCGCAAAAGCGCTACCTGATCCCCGCCGTCAGTTGCATCATCCTGATGGCGGTCACCTACTCGTTCAGCCTGGGCTCCATCCCGTTCATTCTGACCGTCCTCATGCGGCCGCAGGGCCTGCACGGCTGGGTCGCACAAACGGCGATAGAGCAACAACTTAAGGCGACTTTTGGCGTGCATTCGTGGCGTGACGCCGACGTGCCCGGCATCAAAGACGGCACCGTCAAGGTCACCGAGGTCAAGGACGATTCCCCGCTGCTGAAGGCGGGCATCCCTGGCGGAGCCTTCATCCTCGCCGTTAACGGCCAAACCGGAAAGGCGGCCGAGATCTTCAAAGCCATGGTCCAGGCCGGCGACACGATGCAAATCACGTACCGCCTGCCTACCGACTTGGCCGTCGAGACCACACCGGCACCGGTGACACCGGCCGCCGGCGAGCCTGCCGAGCCGGTCTATGTCACCCGCCAGACGACCGTCAAACCCAAGCCCATGGACGCCCGGTACCGGGCCGGCCTCTGGGCGGTGTCGTTCATCCCGGGCGGTACCAAGCCGGAAGAAAAATGGCGTACGCTGATCTCGGTCCTGGCCGTGCTGATGACGCTCGTGCTCATCGGCAACATTGCCCGCTTCTGGGCGGAGTACCTGACCGTCCTGGTCAACTGCCGGGCGATCATGGACATCCGGCGCGAAATGTACGCGCACATTCTCAAACTGCCGCTCAGCCACTTCAGCCGCCACACCACGGACACCATGAACCGCGTCCAGGTGGACACCAACGACATCTTCCGCGGCTTGAGCAACTTCTTCGAGAAAGTGATCACCGAGCCGTTCAAAGCGCTCGGCGTAACCATCGTGGCGTTCACTTGGGACTGGAAGATGACGCTCGGCGTCATGGTAGCCACGCCCGTGGCCGCCTTGCTCATCCGTACGCTGGGCAAGCGCATTCGCCGAGCCAACCGCCGAGCCCTGCAAAGCTACGCCAAGATGCTGGGCGCACTCGAAAGCACGCTCACCGGCATGCGAGTGGTCAAGGGCTACGGACGCGAGAACTACGAGCGCAAGCGGCTGTTCAACATCGACCGCGGCGTCTTGCGCCAACAGTTGAAGATGGGCCGAACCGAGGCTCTCGCCTCACCGGCCCTGGAGCTGCTCGCCTTTGTCGCCATCACCGGAGCGATCCTGTACTTCGGCCATGGCATCCTGCTGAAGGAAGGCGAAGCCGACGTCACTCACTTCATCACCATGATCGTGCTGCTGGCGGCCATTCTCGATCCGGTGCGGAAGCTGACCACCGTGTACCCCAAGATCCAGCGGGCCAACGCCGCCGCCGAGCGCGTCTTCGAGATCATCGACAGCCCCAGCGAGTACGCCCAGGACGCGGGCAAACCGCGGATCAAGCCGCTGCGGGACTCCATCCAGTTCGAGAACGTCACCTTCTACTATCCCGAGGCGACGCGGCCGGCCGTCCGCAACGTATCGCTGACCGTCAAACGCGGCGAGATCGTCGCTCTGGTGGGTGCCAACGGCTCGGGCAAGACCACGCTGGTCAGCCTCCTGCCGCGCTTCTTCCCCATCACCAGCGGCCGCATCCTCATCGACGGCCAGGACATCAACGAGGTCTCGCTCCGATCGCTGCGCGAGCAGTTCAGCCTCATCACGCAGGACACCGTCATCTTCCCCGACACCATCCGGGCCAACATCGCCTACGGCAAGATGGGTGCGTCGCAGGAGGAAATCGAGGAGGCCGCCCGCAAAGCCTTCGCCGACGAGTTCATTCGCCAGATGCCCGAGGGCTACGACACCGTGGTCGGCGAGCACGGAGCCACGCTGTCCGGCGGCCAAAAGCAGCGAATCTCCATTGCCCGGGCCATCCTTCGTAATGCCCCCATCACCATCTTCGACGAGGCGACCAGCCAGGTGGACAGCGAGTCGGAGATGAAGATCCACAATGCGCTGGACCTGTTCCTCAAGGACCGCACGGCGTTCATCATCGCTCACCGGTTCAGCACCATCGCCAACGCCCACCGCATCGTGGTCATGGACGGCGGCGAGGTGGTGGCCATCGGCAAGCACGACGAGTTGCTGCAGAGCTGCCCCATGTACGTGCGCCTGTACGAAAACCAGTTCCGCAATCCGGGATAGGATCTGACGCGTCGGTTGGGCTCACCGACCCGACGGGGACGTGTGTTTGACTCCCCTGTGGGTTAGCGTATCCTTATTTTCGTGAACATCCGACTGCCCAAAACGGTTCGGAGCATGCGGCGCGTCCAAACCATCGCCCGCGTCCTGACCCATCACGGCCTCGGCCACCTGGTCGACCGGCTGCATCTGAGTCGATACGTTCCGCTCCCCAAACGGTGGAAGCCGGTGCCCGTCGAACCCGTCGTGGACGCCAGTCTCGGGCGTCGGTTGGCCGCCGCATTCCAGGAGCTCGGGCCGACCTTCGTGAAGTTCGGCCAGATGCTCTCGACACGTCCCGACCTTGTCGCCCCTGACATCGCCGCCGAACTGTCCAAGCTTCAGGACCAGGTTCCGCCGTTCGATACCGCCCTGGCCCGCCAGATTATCGAGCGCGATCTCGGGGCCCCCATCGAACGCTGCTTCCGCAGCTTCGAACCCGAGCCCTTCGCCAGCGGCTCCATCGCTCAGGTCTACAAAGCGGTGATCCGAGGCAAGGGCGGCCGGCCCGATCAACCGGTGGTGGTCAAGGTCAAACGACCGGACATCGAAGACGTCGTCCGCCTCGACATGACCATCCTGCGATGGATTGCCGAGCTGGCCGAGCGAGTAACGCCCGAATCCGCCAGTTATCAGCCGAAGATGATCGTCGAGGAGTTCGAGCGGACCATCCTTCGCGAGATGGACCTGATCAACGAAGCGGCCACCATCACGCGATTCAGAGAGGCCTTCGGCGAAGATCCGTTTTTCCGCCTGCCCCGCGTGCACTGGGAATGCACCGGACCGTCAGTGCTCACGCTCGACTGGCTGGAAGGGACGAGCCTCAAGGTGTTGCTCGCCCGCGACGACGAACGCGTGGACCGCAAGGTGCTCGCCGATCGGCTGGCCCGGGCGTTCGTGCGGCAATTCTTCGAGTTAGGCATCTTTCACGCCGACCCGCATCCCGGCAACCTGCTGATCACGCCGCCGGCCACCATCGGTCTGATCGACTTCGGCCTGACCGGCCAAATCGATGAGGAGATGCTGAGCCAACTGGTGATCGCGCTGACGGCCGCTCTCACCCGCGAGGGCGACGTGCTCGTTGAGATTCTCGCCGACATGAACGCGTTGACCGACGCGACCGACCACCGTCAGCTCCGGCGCGAGTTCATGGAGCTGGTGGACAAGTACTACGGTCTCCCCCTGCACCGATTCGATCTCCAGACGCTCTTCTACGAGATCACCGGGCTCATTCAGCGAAACCACGTGACCTTGCCCCGCGAATTCGTCCTCATGGGCAAGGCCCTCGTGCAGATCGGCGGCATCGGCCTGCAGTTGGACCCGCAGCTCGACCTGCTGGCGCTCATCCGCCCGAGAATTCGCGATCTGGTCGCCAAGCGTTTCGCCCCCTCACGGCTTCTGCGATCGGCGACCGTCTCGGGCTGGCATTTGCTCAATATCCTCAAGGTCGCCCCTACGCAGATGCGGGACGTCTTTCGTCGCGTCGCCCGCGGCCAATGGCAGGTCCACATCCGCCACCAGAATCTAGACGATCTGGCCCATGAGATCGACCGGGCCAGCAATCGGCTGGGCGTCTCCATCATCGTCGCCGCCGTGATCGTCGGCAGCTCGTTGATCATCGGAAATGAGACTCGGGTTCCGCTGCTGGGTCTGCCGCTGGCCATCATCGGCGCCTTCGGCTACATCTTCGCTGCTATCATGGGCCTTTGGCTCGTGGTCAACATGATCCGCAGCGGCAAACTGTCCTGATTTGTGGGCGAAGCCGAGCAAGCCCTCCAACCAAACGCCTCGCCGCCCGCCCGGAAGCAACTTCATGCACCCGCCCCGCGATTCCTCGGGGGTTTCCGGACATGGTTGTCCGCATCGGTTTTGCCGGCAAAACGGGGCTTCTCAGGGCCCCCTTCCTCCCCAAATCCATCCTGCTTTAGGTTTCGACCGGATAAATAGTTAAAATTTGTGACCTTTCAATTTGATTTCCCACCCGGCGAATTCTACTAATTAGATGGAAGCTGTCGTGTCCCCTTTCAACGGCCCCGTGTCTCTCGCGAGAGAGGCACGGGGTTTTTATTGGTCCGGGGCGAACCGTCGCGATGCTGCCACCACACGACCGTCGGGGACGGTCGTCCGTAGCAGCGGCGGATCGATCCAGTTTTGGCCGAGGCGACTTGTCAATCCGGCAGATTTTGAATATCTTACGAGACTCACCGGTCAATCCCTCGGGATGGTGGACCGGGTTATCGCCGCCGGCGTAGCTCAGCGGTAGAGCACGGCTTTCGTAAAGCTGAGGTCAAGGGTTCAAATCCCTTCGCCGGCTGTTTCCCGACGGCATGATTGGCGCGGTTCGACCCGGACGAAAGTTCTGCGCGCGAGGGTCGGCGTGCGAGGTCGGGATGCCTCGGCCCCGGGATCCGTCGGCCCGCCACTGCGGCCCTCCTCCTTCTCTCCCCACTGCCGTAACTGGTTGATTTCGCGCGGGTTGGTGCGTAGCCTAGCCGTGCATGAGCATCGATCGAGTGGGTATCGGGACGGATCTGCATCGGCTCGCCGCCGGACGCCGGCTGGTTTTGGGTCACGTGCCCATCGAGTACGATAAGGGGCCGGTCGGTCACAGCGACGGTGACGTCGTGCTGCACGCCATCATCGACGCCCTGGCCGGGGCCGCGGGGCTGCCCGACATAGGCGAGATGTTCCCGGACACCGATCCGGCCTACAAAGACGCCGACAGCGGCCGGCTGTTGACGGCGGCTCTTGAGCGGCTCGCCCAGGCGGGGTATGCCGTGGTCAATGTGGATGTGACCATCCACGCCGAACGCCCCAAGCTGAGCCCGCATAAAGCGGCCATTCGCGCCGAGGTTGCCCGGCTCCTGGGCGTGGATGTCCAAGCCGTCAGCATCAAGGCCAAGACGAACGAGGGTATGGACGCGGTCGGACGAGGAGAAGCCATCGCGTGTACGGTGGTGGCGGGAATCAAAAGAACGCGATAACACGGCGCCGCCGTGAAGCAGTGCCTGTCATAACCCGAGCGGACTATGAGCTTACGAATCTATAACACGCTTTCGCAGAAGAAGGAAGAATTTCGTCCGGTCCACCCGGGCAAGGTCGGCATGTACGTATGCGGCCCGACCGTCTACAAGCCGAGCCACATCGGCCACGCCGTCGGTCCCATTATCTTCGACACCGTCAAGCGATGGCTGGTGCACAAGGGCTATGAAGTCACCTGGGTGGTCAACATCACCGACGTGGACGACAAGCTCATCGTCGAGGCCAAGGCCCAGAACACCACCGTGCCCGAACTGGCCGAGCGCGTCACCAAGAGCTATCTCGAGGCACTCGAGCAACTGGGCGTGCGCGGCATCGACCACATGCCCAAGGCCAGCGAGCACATTCCCGAAATCATCGACATGTGCCAGCGGCTGATCGCCAAGAACGCGGCCTACGTCTCGGGCGGCGACGTCTACTTCGACATCACGGCGGCCCGCGACTACCTTAAACTCTCGCACCGCAAGGCCGAAGAGCAGCAGGCGGGCACGCGGCAACTGGCCAGCGGCGAAAAGCGCAACCCCGGCGATTTCGCCCTGTGGAAAGCGGCCAAGCCCGACGAACCGCCGGAGGTGCAGTACGACTCGCCGTGGGGCAAAGGCCGGCCTGGCTGGCACATCGAGTGCTCGGCCATGAGCAGCAAGTACCTCGGCCAACCCTTCGACATTCACGGCGGCGGGCGGGATCTCATCCACCCGCATCATGACAACGAAATCGCCCAGAGCGAAACTTGCTGCGACAAGCCGTTCGCCAACTACTGGATGCACAACGGGCTGACCACGTTCAACACCAAGAAGGTCAGCAAGTCCGATCCGGAGATGGCCCGCATCATGGACCAGCTCGTGCTGGGCAACCTGCTGAAGAAATACCCCGCCGAGCTGCTGCGGTTCGTGGTGCTCAGCACACATTACCGGCGGCCCATTGAATTCAGCGACGAGGAGATCGCGGCCAAAAAGAAGGGCCTGGAGTCGTTCTACCGACTGTTCGAACGTATCGAGCGGATCACCGGCCAGGACCCGTATGCGGGCGGACCGACGCTCGATCAGCTTCAGGCCGGTGGCGTGGACGCGTTCAAGAAGATCTGCGCGGACTTCCAGGACCGCTTCGCCGAAGCCATGGATGACGACTTCAACACCGGGGCTGCCATCGGCGTGCTGTTCGAAATGGTGCCGGCGATCAACCGCTTCATCGACGAGCACCAGCTCGAAGCCGGTGGCAACGGCGAGATGAAGGCGGTGGCCATGGCGTCGGTGCAGAGCTTGCGGGCTATGGGCGGCTTCCTGGGCTTGTTCGAGCGACGGCCGCCTGCCTCGGCGGAGTCGTCCGGCGAGCTGGTCGAATCGCTCATGGACGTGCTGATCAGCGTGCGCGCCGAGGCCCGCAAAGCCAAACAATACGCACTGTCGGACCTCATCCGTGACCGGCTGGGCGCGCTGGGCATCACGCTCGAGGACCGGCCCGGCGGAACCGTGTGGCGCAAAACGGACTGAAACCCGATATAGTGCGTGTGATTCCGTGACGTTGAGCCCCGTCGCGTACGACGCGAAGCTGTTTTGCCCCGTCGCGTGCGACGGAGGGAAGAATCACGGTTCAACCGTACGCATGTGATCAAGTACTCAGGAATCAGGCGTGGCACGCAAGTCAACCATCATCTGCGGTTTTGATCCCGGCCTGCGAGTGACTGGCTACGGGATCATTCGCGTGGACCACGACTACGACTTCGAGCTACTCGAAGCCGGCGTGCTGCGAGCCGACGTGAACGCACCTCTGGCCCGGAGGCTGTATGAGTTGGCCGGCGGCGCGGCCGAAGTCCTCAAGGAGTACAAGGTCAACGCGGTCGCCGTCGAGCAGATTTACTCGCATTATCAGCGGCCGCGGACGGCCATCCTCATGGCCCACGCCCGGGGGGTCATCCTGCTGGAAGCGGCTCGGCAGGGGATTGACGTGCTGCATCTGCCGGCGACGACCATCAAGAAACACGTGACCGGCAACGGCCGGGCCACCAAGGAGCAGATGCAGCGAGCCGTCGCACAGGCGCTCTCGCTCGCCGAGATGCCCGAGCCGCCGGACGTCGCCGACGCCCTGGCCATCGCCATGTGCGCCAGCGTGGTCCTGCGGCGGCCGGCCAAGGTGGCCTTGAACGCCAACGACGATCTGCTCACGACCTGACCTGACCGAGAAGCGAACTTCTCAATGAGGTCCGTCGCGAGCGGACGGCACCAGGCTGGACGGGTGAGAATTCAGGGATGATTGCTCGACTGACCGGAATACTGGCCGAAGTGTGCGAAACGCACGTCATCCTGGAGCGCGAGGGGATCGGCTATGAGGTGCTCATCTGCGGCTACGCGCTGGGCGAGCTGACCGCCCGCCGCGGACAAGAGGTGACGTTCCACACGTTGCAGTACTTGGAAGGCTCGTCCGCGGGCGGCAACATGATCCCCCGACTGGTGGGCTTCCTGCACCCGGAAGACCGGGCCTTCTTCGAGCGGTTCATCACGGTCAAGGGCATCGGCGTTCGCAAGGCGCTCAAGGCTCTGACCATTTCGACGGCCAAGATGGCCAGCGCCATCGAGGCGGGCGACGCCAAGAGCCTCAGCCGGCTGCCCGGCATCGGCGCCCGGGCGGCCGACCAGATCGTCGCCGAACTCAAGGGGAAGGTCGCCAACTTTGCGTTCGGTTCGGACGGCGACGTCCTACCCGAGGCCGCCGTGACCTGGAGCGAGGCCCAGAAGGACGCTATCGAGGTCATGGTCGCGCTGGGCGAGCGCCGCGTCGATGCCGAACGCTGGCTCCAACGAGCCATTCAACTGGCTCCCGAAACCGAAACCGCCGACGAATGGGTGAGACTGGCCTACCGCGTTCGTACGGGAGCGTAACCCCGGGCGCGAAGTGAGAAGCGAGAACGGTGTCTGACCTTCTGACTTCCGACCACTGACTTCTGACTGCTGATCTTTATGGCACGAGAGCGAGTCATATCCGCCGGAACCACCAGTCGCGAGGAAGCGCAGTTCAACGAGTCGCTTCGCCCCGAACGCCTGGCAGACGTCGTGGGCCAGGAGCGGATCGTCGAGCAGTTGCTCATCGCCCTCAAGGCCGCCCAGCAGCGTAACGAACCCCTCGAGCACGTGCTGCTCTCCGGTCCGCCCGGACTGGGCAAGACCACGCTGGCCAACGTGATCGCCCGCGAACTGGGCGTGACGCTCCGTGTGACCAGCGGGCCGGCCATCAGCAAGCCCGGCGATCTCATGCACTGGCTCACCGAGATGAAACGGGGCGACGTGCTGTTCATCGACGAGATTCACCGGCTCAGCCGCACCGTCGAAGAGTTCCTCTACGCGGCCATGGAAGACTTCCGCGTGGATTTCACCATCGACAGCGGTATCAGCGGCCGAACCGTCAACATCGCCTTGCAACGCTTCACGCTGATCGGGGCCACCACGCGCTCGGGTCTGCTCACCGCGGCCATGCGCGACCGGTTCGGCCTGCAGTTTCACCTCGACTTCTACTCCACCCGTGAGCTGGCCGAAATCGTGCGGCGATCGGCTCGCAAGTTGAACGTCCAGGCCGACGACGAAGCGCTGGGTCTGCTCGCGTCGCGCTCCCGCGGCACGCCCCGTGTGGCCAACCGGCTGCTCAAGCGGGCCCGCGACTATGCCCAGGTCCGCGGGGACGGCACGCTCTCCAAGGATATCGTGGAAAAGGCTTGCCGTGTTCTGGACATCGACGACCTCGGACTGGACGAGTTGGATCGTTCGGTGCTCAATGCGTTGATCAAGACGTACAACGGCGGGCCGGCCGGCATCGAAGCGCTCGCGGCCACGCTCGGCCAGGAACGCGACACGCTCGAGGACGTCGTCGAGCCTTACCTGCTGCAAGTCGGCTTGGTCATTCGCACGCGCCAGGGACGCTGCGCGACCAAAGCCGCTTACGATCGTTTAGGCCTGCCTTACACGCCCAAGACGCCGATCGATAGTCAGGGAGAGTTGTTCGACGACGAGTAGTGGAGTTGCGGTGGCTAGTCGCCCGATTCTGTCCACGCAGGCGCGAAGCTCCGTAGCTCAGCCCAGCAGGGCAAGGGCTTCACGGATCTCAGCGGCGGCGTGTTTGTCGCCGGCCTGCTCAGCAACGGTCAGGGCTTCCGAGAAAACGCTTTTGGCTTCGTCGTGACGGCCGAGAGAGACCAGAAGATTGGCTTTTTGAAAGTACGCAGGCACGTACTTTCGATCGAGCTCAATCACACGATTGAACTGATTCAATGCATCGTCCGGCCGGCCTACCTTGACGTATTCCATGGCCAAGGCAAAGTTGAGGAAAGGATCCTCCGGATCGGTGGTGAGCATTTTTTGCAGTTGTTCGAGTCGAGCCATTTCCTTCCGGCCTGTTGTTTCGCGGCAAGGTCCACTGTACAGTTTGGGCTATGGCGGAGTCAACCCGCTTCGCCGGTTTTGCGTGAAAATTGCCGACAATGGCCGATTCTGGCCAATCCCGGTCACGAAGTGAGGCACACAGACTGGTATGACCGGCCCCTCCTTGACGCGACGCGCCTTCCTGCAAACGAGCGCTGCGGCCGCTGCGACTGGATTGTGCACCTCGCATATTGCGCGCGCCGGGGTGCCCTCGAGAGGAGCCAACGAACGGCTGCGTGTGGGCCTGATCGGCGCCGGAGACCGCGGCACCTTCCTCCTGGAGCGGTTCCTTGACATCAGCCGCCTTCATAACGCGCAGTTGGTGGCTGTTTGCGACCTTTGGAGCCGCCGTCGCGAGCAAGCCGTGCACATGGTGCAAGAGCGCACCGGCAAGCGGCCCGCCCCGTTTCGTAACACGGACGAGCTGTTTTCCTCCGGCGGACTCGATGCGGTGATCATCGCCACGCCCGATTTTGCACACGCGCATCAATGCGTCGAGGCCGTGCAAGCCGGTCTCGATGTTTACGTGGAAACACCGCTCGCCCACACGCTCGAAGAGGCCGAACTCGCTCGCCGGGCGTGTCTGGATTGCGGACGCGTGGTTCAAATGGGAACCGACAACCGCAGCCGGGCCGTTCAGATCGCGGCCGCGGAATACGTCCGGTCCGGTGCGTTCGGCTCGGTACGAGAGGTCGAGATCGGCCGGCACGTTCACGATCCCCGCCATTGGCGGCGCGACGCTCTCGTCGCCACCTTGCGGGAAAGTGACACAGATTGGCGCCGGTATCAGCTCAACCAGCCGGCACGCCCGTTCGATCCCCGGCGGTATCTGGAGTTCCGCCTGTTCTGGCCCTACTCCAGCGGCCTGCCCGGCCAGTGGCTGAGCCACCATATCGATACGGTGGCCCATGTCGCCGGCGAGAGTTGCCCCATTCGCTGTGTCGCCTCGGGCAGCGTCGGCTACTGGCACGATGGCCGTGAGAACGTCGACGCGTTCACCGCCTGGTTCGAGTACGCCTCGGGCCTGAAGGTTCGCTATTCGGCCCGCCATGCCAATGCCGCGGGTGGCGCGTTTGCTCGTTTCTTTTCCGAGCAAGAAATGCTGGATCTCCATGCCGGAACGATCTCGTCCTTGCCATCTCGCTCGGCGTTGAACACCAAGGACACGAGCGAACACTTGGATGTGGCTTTAAGACCGCTGCCTCGCCAAACTGAGGCCTGTCACCTAGGTAATTGGCTCGATTGCATCCGCACGCGCAAGTCCGTCCGGGCCGGCATCGAGGCGGGCTATGCCCATTCCGTCGCCGTGGCGATGGCCGTCCGTGCCCTGCACAGCGGCCGAAGCATCACGTACGATCCGGTCAGCCGTCGCATCACCGAGGCTTTAACGCGAACATGAACCAACGGGCATGAAACGTGGGAAGCGATCCCCGTTCATACGGCAAGAAGGACCAATGCCGTAAAATGGGCCGCGGGCCGCGCGGGGTTTAACGCCCCTGCGACCCGCGACTGCCTCTCCCCATAAGACACACCGGGACTGTTTCCCCGCACTCCCGGTCAGCCGGGCGACCGCCCCCCCGAGATGGCCAGTCGCCCTGCCCCTCCAGAAAGCAACCGTCGTCGTGCCCCTGTCCCTTACTGCAGAAGGCGCAGCACGTTCTGCTGTTGTGCGTTGGCCAGGCTCAGCATGGCGGTGGCGGTCTGGATCAGGATCTCCTGCTTCTGCAGGTTGGCCGTCTCCAGCGTGTAATCCGTCTCGCCGATCTGGCTGGCCGCCAGACTCACGGCTTCCTTCCGCGCCTCCAGCGAATTGTTGGAAGCGGCGATCTGGTACTTGATGAAGCTGCCCAGGCGGGCCGATGCCGTGGCCACCTGCGTCGCGGCCTCACGAGCAATGGCCAGAGCGTTCGAGTTGGAGGCGGTCAACGAGTGCGCTCCGCCGCTCCTGAGCTGCGACAGATAACCGAGATCCGATCGCCCCAATTCGAACGTATTGACACCACCGATGCCCAGCGAGGTCCGGCTGTTCGCATTCGTGCCCAGTTGGAACGTCGCGCCGCCGCCCCCGACAGTCAGCGTGTAGGTCCCGACGGTGTTGTTCGCCAGGTTGAAGCTCAGGCTCAGTCCGCCGCCGTTGTAGAACACTTGCGTGCCCTGGGCATCGGCCTTGCTCCCGTTGACCGTCACCTTGGCATCGGTGCCCGTGACCTTGGTCACCTGGGCGTTCGTCAGCCAGTCCGAGTCACCCGAGATGGTCGTGATCGAAACGAACGAATCCGAGCCAGTGGTGGTGGACATGAGGTTCAGGTTTGCGCCCTGGACGGTCGCGGACACCCCGGTCACCTGCTTCTGGGCGACGATGGCGGCGATGATCTGGGAGCTGTTGGCACCGCTGTTCAGTGTGATGTTGGCCGTCCCCAGCTTGCCCGTGATCTGAATGACGGTCGGAGCCGACAGCGGCGTGGCCATGGCCATGTTCATGGTGGAGCTGGCCCGCGTAGCGATGGAGTTGACGGTCACCGTCAGCGCCTGATTGCCGGTGATATTCGGATTCCGGCTGTAAACCTTGATGTCTTTGATGGCCGCATTATTGCTGGCAAATGCGGCGATCCGATTCGTGCCGTCGAACAGCTTCTGGCCGTTGAACGTGGCCTGATTGATGATACGATCGATCGAATCGAGAGACTCATCAATCTGCGCCTGATAGGCAGCCTTCTCCTGAGCAGTCACCGTCGAACCCGTTGCCTTGAGCACCAGCCCCTCGATGTCGCTGATCAGTTTGCTCACTTCGGTCAGCGTGCTGTCCGCGACGTTGAGCATCGCTTCGGTTCGACTGTTTGATTCGATGGCCGCATTCACGGCGGCCAGCTCGGCATTGAGGGCATTCAGCGCCACTACCCCCGCCGGATCGTCGGAAGCGCGGTTGATACGATTACCGGTGGCCAGCCGCGTCATGGACACGGTGCGCGCACGGTCGGCATTATTCAGAGCCGCGATCATTCGGAGAACGCTTGAACTGCTGTTCGTGCCAACGGTCATTAACATGGTCAGTCCCCCTAGCTCGGCGAGAGATCTTGGCTCTTGCGGAGCCGAGGGAACGGTAAGATATAACCCGCGAAGTCAACCGCGATCCGCCGAAAAAACGGCGGATTTCGCCTAAGTCACGTCGTTGGCAAGAAGTTGCGATGGGCAGATTTTTTGCCGGCCGAACGTCCGCTTTTTCGCGTCCGGTCCGCTGACGATCGAATAAGGCTTTATCAGGCGTTGGTTCGCCGGCTCACGGCCGAGCGATGTGGTGGAATGCGAACCGGCCGGACGCCGTTCGTTGCAATGCGCGCCGGCGCTTTCTACACTAGTTCGGTGGTCGGAAAGACGGTACGTCCGGCCGAAGTGAAAGCGAGATGCCACATGCCGAACTACGCATTACTGACCGCCTCAGGAAAGGATCGTCCGGGAATCGTCGCATCCATCGCCAAGGTGCTCGTCGAGCAGGACTGCAACATTGAGGATTCGCAGATGGCCCGGCTCGGCCCCGACTTCGCCTGCATGCTCGTGATCCGCATGCCCGAAGGCATGGTCAGCGAACAGTTGACGTCACATCTGCAGCCCGTGGCGAGTGAGTTCGGTTTGCGCACGTACGCTCAGGACCTGCGTCCCGAGGAAGCCGGCGAGACCCGATCCGATCAGCCCAAGCACGTCATCCACGTCTACGGCGCCGACCGCAAAGGCATCGTCCATCGGATCAGCCAGCATCTGGCCGAGCGCAGCGTGAACATCACCAACCTGCACACCGAAGTGATTCATCACGCCCAACCGCTGTACGTCATGCTCATCGAGGTGCAGATCCCGCCCTACGTAGACTCGGGCCGGCTGCAGGACGAGTTGGCCGCCATCGGCAAGCAGATCGACGTGGTCGTGTCGATGAAGCCCAAGGACGACGCACGGTTCTGACCCGCACGCGAAAGCAAAACCGCGAGCAGAACGCAAACGACATGCATACACCCAGCGAGCGGCGGGTTTTACCCCCGCCGACTCTGTTGCGCGTGAAGAGAGTTCCTCCACGGCATCGCAGCGCGAACGAGCGTCTCACATGGCCGTGCTTTCGACCGGTTCCCGGTCGTCGAACTCGTCGCCGCGGAACGTGCTGCCCAAGTAGATGCGCCGAACCTTCGAGTCGTTGATCAGGGCCCGCGGTGAACCTTCGGCGATGACCTGCCCCTCATGGATGATGTAGCTGCGATCGGTGACCGAGAGCGTCTCGCGGACGTTGTGGTCGGTGAGCAGAATGGCGATCCCGTGCTCCTCCCGCAGCCGCCGGATCTCCTTCTGCAAGCCCTCGACGGCAATGGGGTCCACGCCGCTGAACGGCTCGTCCAGGAGGATCAGTTGGGGATCGGTGACCAGGGCGCGGGCGATCTCCAGCCGCCGCCGCTCGCCGCCCGAGAGGTTTCGGGCGTCCTGGTCCGCCAGGTGCAGCAGGCCGAACTGGTCCAGGAGGCTGTCAGCCCGCTGCAGGCGCTCGCGCCGGCGCAACGGCATCGACTCCAGGATGGCCAGGAGATTCCGACGGACGCTCAGCCGCTGAAAAACGCTGGGCTCCTGCGAGAGGTATCCTAGACCCCGCTGGGCTCGCTTGTACATCGGAAGCGAGGCGATGTCCTCGCCGTTGAATATGACTTTGCCGGCATCGGGCGTAATCATCCCGATGGTGATGCGGAAACTCGTCGTCTTGCCCGCGCCGTTGCGGCCCAGCAGACCAACGATCTCCGCCCGGTGAACCGTATAGCTGACCCGGTCCACGACGGTTCGGCTTCCATACCGCTTCACCAAATCGATTGTTTCGAGCAGTTTGGGTGAACTGGCCATCAGATCCTCATCCGGTTCCACCGACAGGGTATTTTCCCCCCGGCTCCCGGTGGACAAACTGTTGAAAACAAGGGCAACTCAGACGGACGACCGTCGAAATCGAGCACTGACTGTCGCTGTGCCCTCATCAAAACTCGCCGCGAGGAATTTCAGCACTCCCTTGTCACTGCAGCAGTTAACAAAGTATCCCATTCCCGCGCCCGCCCCAGGGCCGGCCGGGGCCAGTACTTGCCCCGATCCAGACCGAAGCGAGCAACCACCTTTCCCAAATTGTGGATAACCGGCCGGCACGGCTTATCTAATCCACCGCATTCGGCCGAAGTTTGGGATAATTCCGACGTCGGCCGTCCAGCTTCGACGATACCCGCTCGGCCAGTAGACGAAGAAGGCTTGGCCGATCAGTTGGTCGTCGGGCACCGTGCCCAGCTGGTAATCATCGCCCAGGTGCCGCAGGTGGGGACCGATCTCCCACCAGAGCCGGGAATCCTTGCTCCCCGGACTGTTGTCGCCCAGCATGAAATACTCGTTGATTGGCCCCTCACGGAGCATGATCGGGTAGCCCTGCGTCCCCCAGCCGGGCCATCCATAGAATGGGTTCTGGGCCCGTCGATACCCCGCCAGAGGCTGGTCGGGTTGCGGCGGCGATGATTCACGCTCGCTAATAGGCGTGGATCGGTAGTACACGTCGCGATCCAGCTCGAGGTGGGCGATGCGGAACCGCATGCCGTACCCGCCGATCGTCACCTGCGAAGGAATCGTCTGCTCGGGGTCCTCACCGTTGCGGCTCAGCAGTTCCCGAAGATCGGGAGCGTATTGCTGGTCAGTCGAGGCCACGACTTCCTCGCCGTCGATCGAGAGAGACACTCGAAAGTCCACGTTCTGGAATTCCACCGTGACAGCCTGGCCGGGCCGGAATGGGTCGCGTTTGGAACTGCCGATCAGCACCGGCTTGACTGCATCCGGCCCCCAGTGCTCAATTTTGACCGTGCCGTCCGCCTGGAGGTGAGCAGCGAAGCGGTCCTTGTGCCGGTTCATCTCCAGCACCAGGCCGCCGTCACCGGCCTCCGGGAACCAAGTGAACGCCAGCCGCAGGTCGCCGACCGGAACGGCCGGCAGCAGCGTGTTGAAGTTGTAGCCGTAAAAGTCTTCGATCCGCTTGCCCACGAATCGGATGTCGAATCGGCGCTTCGAATCCGACTTGAACTTGATGTCTACCCCGGACGTGTCCCAAGCCGCCCAAGCGGCCGCTTCGTAGATGCTGAGCCGATTCTCTTCCTTGCGAATCAGCAGGTCGCCACCGGGCGCTGCGATCCGCCACTCTTCCCCTGGTTTCTCGACAACCACGGCCGAGTCCTCGGGAAGCGACCACGACTTACCCTCCAGGGCCCGGCGAACCTCGGCGGGGATGCGGCCAGCGTCCAGTTGCTCGGGCTGGAGCACCTCGACACTCCGGATGCGCGGCGACCAGCCGACCGCCGAATCGGGTTGGCTCTTCAGGTGGGCGTAGTTGGGCAAAAAGTCGCGGCTATAGACGTTGAACCAAAGCGACTTTTGTGCCTCCGGCGAATCCACGGCCTTTCGCTGAATCTTGAGGTATGGAATCAGCCGCTCGTTGATCGCCTGGTAGCGAGCCTCCATGTCCCGCCGGTTCAGCACCAGCTTGCCTGTCGCCACTTGGTGCAGGTCGCGGCGAAGCTGGTCCATCTCCTCGATCAGGCCCGGCTCCTTCTCACGGACCACGCTCAGCGGGGCGGCATAAACGTCCCCGTGGATGATCTCCACGAACTCGCCGGGCTTGCCGACCATTCGTTTGATGTAATTGACCGTTCCGTTGTGAGGATCTTTGAAAACCGTGACGTCCCAGCGCTTGGGCCCGAGCTTGCCCCCCACGCTGAACGGCCACTTGTGGACCAGGATCCGGTCGCCGCTGGAAGGACGCGCCACCTGATCGCCGGGAATCGTGTCCCGCTCGCTCGCACAGTTCGGGCATTTCAGCCGCATGTCCGACGGGCGGCCCGCCAACGCGTACGGAGGAACATCGTGGGCGTACTCATACCCGCAGGCCGCACAGGTATGGATGATCTGCTGGCCGTAGAGCGTTGGCGCCATGGAGCCCGTCGGGATCACAAACGCTTCGACGATGAACGCCCGGAAAATAAAGGCCAGCGCGAAAGCCACCACGATGGATTCGAGCGACTCTCTCGCGGTGACCGCAAAGGATTTGGCCGCTGTGGGAGCCGGGGCCGTGGGATTTTGCGTTGCGTAGGCCATCAAATTTTGTCCGCTCACCCCCGCCGGGGTGGTCCTGGTACCATGCTTACGCCCGGTGAGGGGTAACAGTTTCGGGCCGAATACGGGAGTAACTTAGCGAGGCGCCCGAAATGGGTCAACTTTTTGTGAACAGGAGACTTAAGAAAACGTCGCCGGACCGTCGCGACGCCCCATTCGATGGCCGCCGATGCGACTCCCCCGGGTGCCGGCCCGACTATGCTCGCGAGGAAACCCTCCCCCAGATGCGGTGTCCCGCCGGAGCCAGCCCAGTTTCCGCCGGCGTAAAACGAACGACGCCGGCCCGATCGGACCGGCGTCAATGAGGACAAAAATGTCGGCGATCACCTACTCTCGCCCTGTGGGACTACCATCGGCCGTTTGGGCTTAACTGCCGTGTTCGGAATGGGAACGGGTGTTTCCCCAAACGTCTCGTCACCGACAAGGGAGTATATTACTCGACACGCTCGGAATGTCAAGGGCACTCTCGTCGAACGTAAGCCTTGAATGATTGGGCGGTTACGACGCGCGGACCAAGACGGCGCGAAAAATTCTTCCAAAATTTCGCCTGCGGCGAGCGGGCCCCGGGGCTCGCTCGCCCGGGAGGCGATGCTCAGCCCCGCATGCCGTATAATGGAGTCCGTGAACCTTCCTGGAGGAACCGACCGACTCATGCCCGCTCATCCCGGCCAGGTTACAGAACTGTTCGGCGTGCCCAAGGCCGTCGTCGGCATGATCCACGTGGGGGCGTTGCCCGGCTCGCCGCTGGGCGGGCGGCCCCTGCGAGAGATTGTCGCCCAGGCCGTGGAGGAAGCCCGGCTGCTGGCCAGCATGGGCTTGGACGCCCTGATGGTCGAGAACATGCACGACCGGCCCTATCTGCGACAGCGTGTCGGCCCCGAGGTGGTGTCGGCCATGACCGCCGTCGCCGCCGCCGTGCGAGAGGCGGTCGATCTGCCGTTGGGCGTCCAGATTCTCGCCGGAGCCAACCGCGAAGCGCTCGCTGTTGCCGCCACCGTCGGCGCGTCGTTCCTTCGGGCGGAGAACTTCGTGTTCGCTCACGTGGCCGACGAGGGCCTGATGCCTGACGCGGACGCCGGTCCTCTCTTGCGATATCGGCGAGAAATCGGGGCTGAGCACGTCCGAGTCTTCGCGGACATCAAGAAGAAGCACGCCGGCCACGCACTGACGGCGGACATCGACGTCACCGAGGCGGCCCGGGCCGCTGCCTTCTTCGGGGCCGACGGCGTGATCGTGACCGGTGTGGCCACCGGCAAGCCTGCCGACCTGAGCGACCTTCGCCAGGTCGCCGCCGCCGTCGAGTTGCCCGTTGCCGTCGGCTCGGGGATCACGCCCGGCAACCTGGCGGACTTCTGGCCACATGCCGACGTGTTCATCGTCGGATCCTTCTACAAGGAAGATGGGCAGTGGCACCGCCCCATCGATCCCGACCGGCTCGAACTCTTGATGCGAGCGGTCGATCAGGCCAGAATCGGATCGGCCTGACCGGGAACAAACCGGAGCTGCAACAGCTATTGCAGCTCGACAGAGAAACCGGACGGCAACCAGTATGCACAGAATTCGCCAAATCGGATCCGTTTTCGTCGCCGAGTCGGCCATCGTGGTCGGCGACGTCCAACTGGGTGAAGACGCCAGTGTGTGGCATTACTGCGTGATTCGGGGCGATGTGGCCCCGATTCGCGTGGGCCGGCGCGTCAACATTCAGGACGGCTCGCTCCTGCACTGCAAGCACGCCGTACCTCTTGAGATTGCGGATGACGTCGCCATCGGACATCAGGCCGTGGTCCATTGCCGGCGGGTGGGGAGCCGCTCGCTCATCGCGACGCGGGCCGTCCTCCTGGACGACTGCGAAGTCGGCGAGGACTGCATCGTCGCCGCCGGTGCCGTGGTCCCCCCGCGGACCATCATTCCCGACGGCTCGGTGGTCATGGGCGTACCCGGAAAAGTCGTGCGGCCAACCCGGCCCGAGGACCGCGATTACATCCGTTTCGTGGTCGAACGTTACGTCGAACAGGCCCGCCGACACGCCGCCGGCGAATTCCCTCCCACGTTTCCGGAGCTCTACGCGCCCCACAACTGAACCGCCTGAGTACGTTGCCGGAGTCGGGGGTTGAGCACGGCCACGCCGCGTCGGGTATAACACTGTGCATGCCTGAGCTACCCGAAGTTGAACGCGCTCGTAAGCTTGCTGAAACGCATCTGACCGGCCGCCGCATTTGCGCTGTGACCACGAAGGCCGATCCCATTGTTTACACCGGCGTGACAGCCCGGCGGTTCGCCCGCGCTCTCACCGGCCGGTGCGTCCAGGCTGTCCGTCGACGCGGCAAGCATCTGTGGTTCGAACTCGATCAACGCCCCTGGCCCACGTTTCACTTCGGGATGACCGGCTCGTTCCAGGTCTACGAGGATGCCTCGCAGCGTCCGCGTTTCTGGAAGCTCGAGCTTCTCGCCGATGGCATGCGCCTGGCTTTCCGCGACGCGCGCCGCCTGGGCCGCATCCGTCTGCTTGACGACCCCGAACGCGAGCCGCCCATCGGTAAACTGGGTTTTGATCCCCTACTGGACATGCCCGAACTGCCGGCCTTCGCCGCCCGCCTGAATCACCGTCGTGCGCCTATCAAGGCCGTCCTGCTCGATCAGAGCTTCTCGGCCGGTATCGGGAATTGGATTGCCGATGAAGTGCTTTACCAGGCTCGCATCGCTCCGGCCCGGCATGCCTGCCATCTGACGCCGGACGAGGTCCGCCGCCTGCGATCGACCATCCTGCGGGTCATCCGTAAAGCGGTCGAACTCGATGCCGACAACTCGCGTTTCCCTCGCACGTGGCTGTTCCACCATCGCTGGGGCCGCAATGCCCACGCGGTCACGTATCGCGGCGAAAAGATCATTCACGAGACGATCGGCGGCCGCACGACGGCTTGGGTGCCCGCGGTACAGACGTGACGGCGACGGGGACGGGCATCTTGCCCGCCTCAGATCAATCGTGACGTTAATATGTCACCACTTCGTCGACGCACCGAATCAGCTTACGACAAAGCAGTACAAGGCCGCGATCCCGCCCCGAAGGGGCGTAAAGTCAATAGCCGGCGGCGTGAGCCGCCGGTGCGGGGCCCTCACTAACTCCTCTTGTCAACCTGAGGGCGGCTTCGCCGCCCTCAGGTTGACAAGAGAATGGTTTTTAGAGTCAGCGGTCCGTGGGCTTACGCCCACGGCTACTGACTTCGCGCCCCTTCCGGGCGGAGCTGCGGTTAGAGGCGGGCGAGACGCCCGCCCCCCGTAGCTCGTCAATCGGCGGGCACGCAGCGATGCTTCGCCCACCGCCGCAACGCTTCGATGCTTTCGGCCATGGTCACCGACAGCGGCGGCGAGTTGCGCAACGCCTGGATCACCCGTTCCGTCGTCAACTCCGCCTTGTCCGCATACGCGTCGTGCAGAGCCGAGATGATTGCCTGCTCGATCTCCGCGCCGCTGTAACCTTCGGAGGCCTGAGCGATGGCTGCCAGATCAAACTCGACCGGATCGCGTTTCCGTTTGCGAAAATGAATGGCGGCGATCTGCTCGCGAGCATCAGCGGAAGGCAAGTCCACGAAGAAGATCTCGTCGAACCGGCCTTTGCGAAGCAACTCGGGCGGCAGTGCCTCGATGTCGTTGGCCGTCGCCACCAGGAATACGGGCGCTGTGTGCTCCTGCATCCACGTCAGCAGCGTGCCGAACATGCGTTGCGAAAGCCCGCCGTCCGTGCTGCGGCTGGCTGCCGACGCGAACGCCTTTTCGATCTCGTCGATCCACAGGATGATGGGTGCCATCTTTTCGGCCTGGGCCAGGGCATCCCGCAACCGCTTCTCCGACTCGCCGACGTATCGATCATACAACGCCCCCACGTCCATGCGCAGCAGCGGACGCTGCCACGCGGTCGCGATGGCCTTGGCGCACAGACTCTTGCCGGCTCCCTGCACGCCCAGCATGAGCACGCCTCGCGGCGCGGTCAGGCCGAACCGGCCGGCCTCGGCATCGAACGCCCCACTGCGCTGCGCGAGCCAACGCTTGAGCCGCCGCAAGCCGCCGATCTCATCCGCGCTGACCGGCACCTCGACGTACTCCAACAAACCTTCCTGGTGCAGGGCTCGCCGTTTGGCTGCCAGTACATGGTTGATGTCCTGCTCATCGAACCTGCGATCCTCGGCCACCGCTTCTACGATGATCTGCTCGGCTTGACGGCGAGTGAGGCCCCGCAGGTTGCGGATGATCGTCTGCAGCCCACGGCGCGTGATATCCACTTCGATGCTCTGTTCGCGATGCATGCGGCGAAGCGTGTCGCGCACGATGCGATCCAATTCTTCGGTGTCCGGCAGCGAGATTTCCAACCGGGCCGACTCACTGCGGATGACGGGCGGCAACTCGTCGAGGTGATCGATCATGACCAACTGACAACCGATCGACCGAAAGCGGCACAGCAACTCGCGCAACAGCCGCAGCACGCGCTCATCCTTGAGGTGGCCGGCCAGATCGAGCGTGACTGCGATACTACCCGCGGTGAGTGACCGCTGCGCCAGGTGATACAGGCCCGCTGCCGGATGCTCGGTTTCGGGAACTGGCTTACTGTCGGTGATGAGGCCGTCCCGTACGCCTCCGATCACCGACCAGATCCAGATCTCCCCGCCGGTGCGGATGACCGTCTCCCGGACGAGGCTGAGCGCGTAATCCTCCTCGTGCGTGATGATAGAGACGCAGTGATGCCGGGCCCGGAACAGGGACTCGAGTCGTTGCTGGTCGTCCATATGCATCAGGGTATGGAAGGAGGGCGGAGGTTGGCAACCACTGGTAAGCTATGAGCTGTAGGCTGTGAGCCAGTCGAACTGAGTCCGCCAGGACAAGCCCGGCGGCTCGCTCTACCCACGCTGCGGCGGCTAATTCAGGCAGCCACTGGGCACGGCTGACTCCGGGCCGGCGTAACACTCCTGGAACCGCGCCAAATCGAACACATCCACGTCGTAGTCGCCGTCCAAGTCGGCCTTCTCGCAGCCCGGCAGCGCCGGCACGCCGGACGCACTCAGGCACCGCTGCAGGTAGCCGAAGTCCTCACTGTCCACGTCGCGGTCGCCGTCGAAGTCCGGCGAGTTGACCTTCAGGACGGCTTCATTCGAGGTCACGCTGCCGTAGCTGTTGCGGATCACACAGCGATAGCTGCCCGCATCCGTCGCGACCAACCCACTGATGACCAGCGTTGCGGCCTCCACGCCGGCATGCCGTTCGTCTTCGAGGAGATCGACACGGTTTTTCTGCCATCGGTAGCTCAACGGCCCCAAGCCGTCAGCCGTCACGCTGAACGAGACCGTCGAGCCGGGGCCCGCCCGTGCGTTCGCCGGGTGCTGGACCACGACTGGCGGCTGGCCGCCCCGCGCGTAGATGAAGCAATGAACCGTCTTGAGGTTCTGGTAGCCGTTGCTGTAGCCCGGCCAGTCGTAGTACGCGCCGGCCCCATCGTAGCTGGGGTAACCCGGCGTGTTCTTGTTGCCGTAGGGATCGTTGAATATCGCGGTCCGCTGATTCGCGAAATACCCGATGGCCGTGATGTAGTGACCCGCAGTGGTCAGGCTGTTCAGCACCACAAGCGGACGATCGGCATCGATCTCGGCCTTCAACTCGTCCCACGTGGGCGACCAATCCACGCTCGAAGGCACACCATGCCGGATGAAGTAATCGCGCATGTAGCCTTTGGTGTCGGCCCAGTTGTTGCGAACGATGTAGCCATAGCCACCGTACGCCGTCTTGCCGTTGGGATCGGGCGAGCCGATGTTGTAGGTGTAGCCGTTGAAGCTGTAGATCGCCGACACGTACTGCCCGAACGGCGACACGTGCGAATAGGGAACCGATACCGTCACATTCCAGACGGGCAGAATCTCAAAATACTGAATGGCCATGATCGCGGAAGTCGCCCCGCAAGCCCAGTGGCCGTTGAATGCATCGGGCGTATCGTACACCTGGTGAACATACGGGCAGGTGCGCTTGAGGCGGACCTGTCCGGGAGGTACCGGTTCGCCGGTCACGATCGGATCGTCAACCCAGGCGGAATCAGCCGCGACAGACGATTCGATCGGCTCCTGCAATCCGGTGATGCGCGCCACCGTCAACGGCGTACTCGCACCAATTTGCAGCCGTCCGTCGTTCGAGCCGCCCTCATCCTGTGGCGGCGCACTTGCGATCGTGGAGGTTGTCGTCAACGCGGCTTGATGAACACGCCCGTCATCAAACTCGACATAGAGGATGCTGCGACCATCAGGAGCCATGCGGGCGGCGCGTCTCAACGCGCCGGTGCCGTCATTCAACCGGTAGCGTCCGCTGCCGTCGTATCGCACGCACCAGAGGTCGGACTCGATCAGCCGCACACCCTCCTGCCTGACCTCTCGAACGTAGCAAACGCTTTTCCCGTCGGGCCCCCACGATGGACAGCTCCCGTCCCCCAGCGACCAACTCTGACCGCCATCGGCGTCCACGCAAAGGAGTCCGCCGCCGGTCGTGTTGACCACCAGCCGGGACGAATCGGGAGACCACACCGGGGCGAAGCAGCCCACCCCGGGCGGCGTCACCACCCGTTGCGCACCCGTGCGCAAATCGAGCACGACGATGGCGTCTTGGTCGTTGTTGAAAGCCACGCGGCTGCCGTCGGGGGAGATGGGTGCCAGATTGGCATACGTGCCCAACGCGTAGATCTGCGTGGTCTCGTCGGGCGCGACAATCCGCAGTTCGTGCCCCACCGTGAACGCCACCGTGCCGTCCGCGGCAAACGACGGCACGCCCGCTGCGGTTGCCGGATCGCACAAGCGTGTCGAACGACCGTGGTTCACCTCGTATACGCACGGCTGATGCATGGGGTGTTGGCCGCCGGTCTGAGGAATCAGCAGCTTGAATCCCAGCCGCGTGCCGTCCGGCGACCAGTTGAAGGCATACCCGCTGCCCGGCGCATCCGTCACCTGTACGGCGGTCTGCGTCGCGAGATCCAGAACGTACACGCCGCGGTCGTTCTCGCCGGACAGAGCCACGCGCTTCCCATCCGGCGACAGTGCCGGGTTGTCGAAGCCGACGCACTGGTCAATCCGGTCGGGAAGCGATACGTCATTCGCCGCCACCTCGGCTGCCCGGCTCGCGCCGGCAATCCACAGCGCGCACGCGAGGGCCGACCCGAGATACAGACTCGCCTTGAAACGGCCACCGCGGTCGTGAATACGGCAACGAATTGGCATGCGGAGATTCCCCCTCCGAGCGATCACGCTGAAGTATACCACAAGTCCAGCGAAGCGGTGAACATATCGCACCAACTTGATACGAAATCACCGCAGCGGCAACGCCGAAAAAACGCCTCCAAGGCGGTTGCGGAGAGCGCGCGAGCCTACTACTCTTTTCGGGGCGCCCGCCTGTATTCAGTCCGGTAAGTCATTGGTTTTGGCACGCTAGAAGTGAGGGAAGTCTGTGAGTTTGAAGAACGCAAGTGCACCAGGAATTCTCGCATCCACGCTCGTTGTCCTCTTCACCGCTTGTAGCAAGGATTCGTCGGCTCCGTCCTCCGCGGACACAACGGCGACCAACACGCCGCCCGTCATGGTCATCAAGGTCCCGACCGGCTTGGACGCGCCGCCCATCCCCGCCGATAACCCCATGACCGAGGCCAAAGTCGAACTGGGCAAGATGCTCTACTTCGACAAGCGGCTCAGCAGAGACGGCACGGTTTCGTGCGCGACCTGCCACGACCCCAAGATGGCCTGGGCGGATCACCGGGCCACCAGCGAAGGCGTCGACAAGCAGCTGGGCGACCGCAACTCACCGACCGTTCTCAACGCCGCCTACATGCCGGAGCAGTTCTGGGATGGCCGGGCGGCTTCGCTGGAAGAGCAGGCACTCGGTCCCATCGAAAACCCCGTCGAGATGGGCCACACCATAGACGAGTTGGTCAAGAACCTGGCCGCGGTCCCCGAGTACCAGAAGCGGTTCCGGGAAGTCTTCGGCACGGAAGTCAACAAGGACGGCATCGTCAAAGCGATCGCCGCATTCGAACGGACCATCCTCACCGGCAACTCGCCTTACGACAAGTACAAAGCGGGCGACACGTCGGCCATGACCGCTCAGCAGATCCGCGGCATGGAGCTGTTCAACGGCAAAGGCGAGTGCGCCACGTGCCATACGCCCCCCACGTTCAGCAACGGGAAGTATTACAACGCGGGCATCGGCAGTGATAAGCCGAATCCGGACCCCGGCCGCAAGAAGCACACCAACAAGGACGCCGACGAGGGCAAGTTCCGTGTGCCTCATCTGCGCAACGTCGCCGACACTGCCCCCTACTTCCACGACGGCAGCGTCGCCACGCTGGCCGAGGCCGTCCGCATCATGGCCACCGGCGGCATCGATAACCCGAGGCTCTCGCCCGTATTCAAGGGACTCAAGGAAGTCCAGTTCACCGACGAGGAAATCGCCGATCTCACGGCGTTCCTCGAAGCCTTGTCGGGCGAGTACCCGATCGTCGAAGCGCCCGAACTGCCATAAGGTTCAGATCGGCCATCAACCCTCAGCCGCGACCGAAAGCCGGCGGCCGGTTCCTGCCGGACCAACCGCTCGCTGACGGTCGCGGCTGCTACAACACCTGGAGTACGCAACATGATGCAACCTTATCCCATTCGACTCGCAACCTTGTCTCTGCCCGCCAAGATCACACTGACCGCTTTCCTCGCCCTGGTGGGCACGGGTTACCTGGTGGCGGCCGCCAAGATCAACGTCTGGCACAGCGAAGCCGACGGCGTACCCGGCATGAGCGCGGACGATTTGCGCGCCACGTATCACGGCCTGGAGACCACTGTGACCGCGCAGATACGCGAGGCGCTGCCCGCTCCCATGCTGCGTGAGATTCGCCCGGGCGGCTCCATGCGCAAGCATCTGCTCAAGGGCGGCGATCCGGCCGAGCGGGCACTGACCGCCTGGCTGGAGCAGGGCGCCAAGGCTGAGACGTTCGATAAGACTGGTCTCGTAGAGGCTGGAGACCCTTCGCCCAAGCAGATCATTGCCCAGCGTTGCACCGAGTGCCATCATGCCGATGGCGGCGACGCGCAGGAGACGCCCTATGCGGCCAACGCGACCGCCGAGCCGCAATATGAGCTGGTCGCCAAGCTGGCCCTGCCCGCGTTCGGACCGGCCACGGACAAGACCGAGGTCCGCCGGATCGAACCGGTGAGCGCGCGCAAACTGCTGCACGTGACGCATGCCCACATCCTGTCGATTCCCGTGTTCACGCTGGCGGTGACCGTTCTGTTCCTGATGACAGGGCTGGGACAGGGATTCAAGTTAGTGGTGGCCCCCCTGCCGATGATTGCGGTGTGTGTGGACATCGGCTGCTGGTGGCTGGCCCGGCCTTTCGAACCGGCGATTTACGGTATAATGGCGGCCGGCGCGCTGTTCGGGGCCGGCTTGGGCCTGCAGATCTTGTGCGTGCTGGGATCGCTCTGGTTCGGCAAGCGGCCGGCGTGAGTCGGGTCGTGGACTCACGGCGCCCACGTTGCCGATGCGTCAAGTCATCGGGTTTCAATCCAAACTGCGGGGTGCTGGCATGAGTCACCAACCTATTGTCTCGCGAAGAGCCCTGTTGCGTGGAACGGCACGGACGGTGATCGGTGGATGGGCCGCGGCCCAACTGCCCGCGCGTGTCTGGGCCCAAGCGGCCGCAAGCCCGCCCCCCGGCGTCGGTCTGCCCGCGAGTCAGGCCGCCCTCATCGCCGGCGACTCGCGGGCCGACAACGTGTTCAAGGCGCTCAAGCTGATCGAGCCGCAGGTGCGTCTCGGCATCGCCCGCAAGAAACGCGTGCTGGTCAAGCCCAACCTGGTCGTTGTCAACAATCAGTTGGCCGCCACGCACGTCGAGTGCCTCGAAGGCATCCTGGAGTTCCTCAAGCCCATCGTCAAGGATGAGATTCTCATCGGCGATTCGCCCGCCGGCGGGCAAGCTACGGAGGCCTTCGACAACTACAAGTACCACGAGCTCGCCAAGCGTTATAACGTCAAGTTCATCAACTTCGATGACATGCCCACCGAGCTCCGCTACGTGTCCGACCATCGCCACCAGCCCAAAGCCGTGCGCATGGTCAAGCCCCTCCTCGATCCGGACACGTACGTCATTTCGGCCGCCATCCTGAAGACGCACGACCGAGCCATCTGCACGCTGTCGCTCAAGAACGTGGTGGTGGGCTCGGCTATCAAGGACAAGGAGTTCCGCTGGGGCGGCAGCAAGGGGTCTAACGACAAAGTCTTCATTCACGGCGGACCGAAGAACGAAGCCATCCACTGGAACCTGTTCTCGCTGGGCAGCGTCGTCAAGCCCGACCTGGCGGTCATCGACGGATTCCAGGGTATGGAGGGCAACGGTCCCGTGGTGGGTACCGCTGTGGATCACAAGGTGGCGGTGGCCAGCACGGATTTCGTCGCCGCCGACCGCATAGGCGTTGAGCTCATGGGCTTCGACTTCCAGCAGGTCGGCTATCTGGCCTTCTGCGATCGGGCCCGCCTGGGCTGCGGCGATCTGTCACGCATCGAGCTGCTGGGCGAGAAGATCGAGCCTCACAAGCGGAAATACCGCCCCCACGACACCATCGAGCAACAGCTCGAGTGGATGAAACGCGGCGTCTGACGCATCGGGGGGCGGGCATCCTGCCCGCCTCATCATCGTGCCCCACATATACCCCGAAAAGGCCGGCTCCCGAGGAAGCATTGCAAGGCCGCGATCCCGCCCCGAAGGGGCGGGAGGAAATGTACGCTTAGGGCGTATACGCCATACAGTGACTTATAATCAGCATTCACGGTCAGAGGCGGGCGAGACGCCCGCCCCCCCCTCGCGGACAGATCAGTCGATGGTCACGCCAGAATACTCTTTCTCGAGAATGCGGCGGATATCGCTTTCGATCCGCTCGATCTGGTCCGCATCCGCGCACGAGAAGTACGACCGGACGACACCCTTTTCGTTGGTCGCCACGCGAAGGCTGCCGCTGTACCAGCCTGAAGCGAGATGCACGCCCGCATCATCGATCCGCACGCCCCTGCTGACCACCGTGCCCTGCAAATCAACTCCATCGGGCGTGGCCGTCACAAGTGTGGCATCCTGGTCGGCAAAGTGCCGCACCACGGCTTTCAGCGCCCGGTCGCGCGTGTCATCATCGGGGAACTGATAATTGAACTCGCCTGTCGTCCGCACCGCCGATTGCATCGACCACAACTCGTCGAGCAACCCGGGCTGCGCCTCGAGCGCCCCCAGGAACAAGAGCACCGTCACAATCGAGTTCTCGCAGCAGACCACGCGATTACAGTCGGCGCGGGCCTCGGGCGTTGCCTCGACGAACCGGTGATAATAGTGACCCGACTCCTCAGCCGCCGCGACCGCGCCCGTGCGACGCATGTAATCCTTGATCTGCGAGTGGCCGTTGCGAAACAGCACGGGCCGAATGTACAGCTTGCCCCACTCGCGCAAGGCGAGCGGGTTGACCTTCGGATCGTAGAGCGCAGTCAACGGCGAGCCATCCGCGGTCGCAAGCGACGCGGCATGCTCGCGCACGCACGTGCGCAGAATGGGCACAGCGGCAAACCCCGCACTGAGGATACCGCGACGATCGCCGAACACGACGCGGTCGCCATCACCGTCGAGGCCGATCACGGCCAGGCAATTCCGCTCGGCGGCCATCGCCACCGCCCGTTGCATTTTGCCTCGGCTGGTCGGGTTCGGCGAGCCGGTGGGAAACCGCCCGTCGGGCACCAGCCGCATCGCCTCCACGCGCACGCCGGCTCGTTGCAGCGCGGTCATGACCTCCGGCCCTGCCGAGCCATGACACCCATCCAACACCACACTGATACCACTCAGTTCGCCCGGCCTGATGCCCGCCTGAGTCATCGAAAACTCGACGTACTCCCGGGCCACGTTCACGATCCGCACGCTGCCGCCGGGCACGCGCTCGAACATCTCGGAACTGTGATAGATCTCCCGCACCGCCGACAGCCCGCCCATGGGCCCGCAGTGCTCGCCGATGGCCTGGACCGTGGGCACGGTGAACTTCACGCCGATGTACTGGCGAGGATTGTGCGACGCCGTGATCATCAGGCCCATGGTGGCCGGGTGCTCGCGCGAGACGTGCAGCGCGAGATAGTAGCCTTGCGGCGTACCGATGGGCTCCGGGCAAAGGTACACGCGCAGACCCATGCGCACCGCCGTATCGGCGGCCAGTTCGAGGACGTGAGCCGCGCCGAGCCGGCCGTCGCGGGCTAGCGTCACCGTGTCCACGCCCAGGCGTCGCCCGTAGGCGTAGGTGGCCTCAAACAGCCGGACGATCGCATCGTCCTCAAACTCGTGCAATTCCCAGCGGGCGTCGTAGACTTTGATCGGATCGCGGGCGGCCAACGGCTCCTCCTGGTGACTCAAAACGTTTGCTCGCACGCACACGATACCGCATTGGCCGCAAATCGGGAATCGGGAGCTTCTCACCCCGGTGTCCCGTGTTCGAGACGGTTGATCCGGCGATTATGGGCGGCTAATATGAGTTCTTACATCATGATTCTTCGCCGATGACGCGCACGCGACGGTCGGCGCGCCGGCAGTTTCCGGCGAAACCAGCCCGTGAATCCCTGGTAGTACTGCATGCTTTCCGTTGCCATGACCATCGCCGGCTCGGACCCCTCCGGGGGAGCGGGACTCCAAGCCGATCTGAAGACGTTCCATCAGCACGGCGTCTATGGCACCTCGGTGGTGACATTATTCACGGTGCAGAACACCCGCACGGTGCTGGAGGTCGAAACGCTGGAGCCGCGGTTCGTTCTCGCACAGCTCGATGCGGTGCTCGATGACATCCCCCCGGGCGCGGCCAAGACGGGAGCGCTCGGCACGGCCGCGGTGATCGAGATCGTGGCACACCGCCTGGCCCGCTGCCGGTTTCCTCTCGTGGTCGACCCGGTGATGATCAGCAAGCACGGGCTGGCCCTGCTCGACCACGACGCCGCCCAAGTGATGCGGTCGCAATTGTTGCCGCACGCGTACCTGGTCACGCCCAATTCGCTGGAGGCGGCCGTACTCGCCGAGATGAGCGTCGAGGACCAGGCATCGATGGAAAAGGCCGCTGCCGCCATCGGCCGCATGGGCCCGCGGCACGTCCTGGTCAAGGGCGGCCACCTCACGGAGGAAGCCACCGACGTGCTGTGGAGTGACGGCGAAGTCTTACGCTTCCCCGGCCAGCGCATCGACACACAGAACACGCACGGCAGCGGCTGCGTCTTCTCGGCGGCCATTACTGCCCGACTGGCACGCGGCGAGAATCTGGTCGACGCCATCCGAGCCGCCAAGCGGTTCATCACGCAGGCCATCCGCCAGAACCCCTGCCTGGGCGGAGGCCGCGGCCCCACCAACCTGCACGTTGACGTTCGAGATTTGAATTCGGAGAGCTGAGGCCGATTCCGGTGGCCGGCTTTCGTGTCGTATACCGCTAGTCGGGCATCTTCCCCGGCCCGAGGCGGGCGAGACGCCCGCCCCCCGAAACCTCGCGGCTCACGGAGAAAATTTACAAAAACCAGTTGACCGCCGCCCCCGACGGGGAAATAAAGCTACGACAAGAGCAAAACAATCTTCTCCTCAAGACTCTCTCTCTCCTCCACGGGATCGCCTCCACGATCCCGTTTTTTTTGCGCACTGGCGGCGACGCCCCCGCCGCTTGATGGGAACCAGGGATGAGCCTGGCCGAGGCGCGGAGCCGCGCGGAGTGATGGCCTGCCGGCGCATCACGCCCGGGAGCATGCAAAAGCCGCCTGCCGGTTTGCGTCCGCGCGTATCACCGGATACCTTAATGCCCGAGCATCTCGATCGGACATGGAATGCGTGCCGGAATGCGTTTGACCGCCATGCGGACTCGTGCAGTTCTGCTGATGTGTTGCCTCTTCCCGCTCCTGCCGGCCTGCCGTCAGGAGAGCGACCCCAGAACGATCACGTTGCGCGTCGCCAACTGGGGCAGCCCCGCTGTCGAGTCCTCGTTCATGACGCTCGAACGCGAGATCCGCGAGGAATTCGAGCGACGACACCCCGGTGTGCGCATCCAGTTCGAACAGATCCCTGGCTTCGGCCAGTACGCCCCCAAGCTGCTCATGATGCACGTGAGCGGCAGCATGCCCGACGTCATCTCGCTCGACGCCTCGTCGGGGGCAGTGTTCATGGACAACGGCGTCCTCCGTGATCTGGCTCCGTTCATTCGCGACGACACCACGTTCCAGCTCGAGCAGTACTTCGACCGTCTCGTGGACATCTTTCGCCGCGACAGCCGGTTGTACTCCATCCCCTTCGACTTCACGCCGATGATGATGTACTACAACAAGCGGCTGTTCGACGAGGCCGGCGTGCCCTACCCCAAACCGGACTGGACGTGGGACGACTTCCTGCGAATTGCCCGCGCTCTGACCAACCGCGACGGCCCGTTCGAGAAGCACCAGTACGGCTTTTACTTCATGAACGTCATGCCCTTCTGGCTGCCCTGGCTATGGACCAACGGCGGCGACGTGCTGGGACCTGACGGCAGGCAGGCGACCGGTCACTTCGACGGGCCTCGCTCGCTCGAGGCCATGCGATTCCTCACCGACCTCATGCTCGTGCACCGCGTGGCCCCCACCATCGACGAGGGCAAGGCCGCCGGCGTCGACCTGTTCCGCGCGGGCCGCGCTGCCATGGACCTCAAGGGCCATTGGATGATGATCGATTACCGCGCCGACAACATTGACTTCGGCGTGGCCCCCCTGCCGACCAACACGGGCAAGCCCACCACCGTGGTTTATGTCACAGGCCTGTCCATTCCGGCCAAGGCTCGGCATCCGGAACTGGCCTGGGAATACATCAAGTACATGACCAGCAAGGAGGTGCAGATCAAGCGCGTCTCTTCCGGCCTGGCCATCTCCGGCAACCGTCTGGCCGCCGCTCATTACGCGGGCACCGAGGTGGAGGACGCGTTCATCGCCGCCACCGAATACGCCCGGCCGGCCTGGGGCGCCAGCGTCGAGCGATATCCATTCATCGAGACGCTCGGCGAAGAGATGCTCGAAGACTACGTGTATGCCCGGGGCACGCTCGACCTGCAAACACAGTTGAGCCGCACGGCCAAGCTCATCGATGCCGTTCTCATGGAGCAGGCGGAGCCATGAAAAGAAGAACTTGGCCGGCGCTGCTGTTCGTCGCCCCCGCGGCCCTGTACCTCGCGGTGTTCGCGATCTTCCCCATGCTCTTTGCGGGCTGGGCGTCGTTGCATCGCTGGCATCTGCTCAAGCCCGAGCATCCGTTTGTTGGCCTGGGGAACTTCATCGCGCTGGCCCGCGATCCGTTCTTCCGCAACGCCGTCGGCAACACGCTGCTCTACGTGCTGCTCAGCGTGCCGCTGGGCGTGATCAGCTCACTGTTGGTGGCCATGCTCGTGTCGCGGGCTCTGCGCGGCATCGGCTTCTTCCGCACGCTCTACTACGTCCCGGCCGTCAGCTCGCAGGTGGCTATCTCCATGGTCTGGATCTGGATCCTGCTGCCCGGTGAGCAGGGTCTGGTCAACAGTTGCCTGGGGGCGCTGAATCGCGCCCTCGGAAGGTCCCTCTTCCCGACGGACACCAACTTCTTCGGCGAGCCGGGCTGGGCCATGCTCTCGCTGGTGGCCATGAGCCTGTGGATCGGCCTGGGGCCGCGTATGATCATCTTCCTCGCCGGCCTGCACGCCATCCCGCAGACGCTCTACGAGGCCGCCTCGCTGGATGGCTGCAACGCCTGGCAGCGGTTCTGGTACGTGACGCTGCCCCAACTGGCGCCGACCATGCTGTTTGTCATCGTCACGACCACCATCGCCTCGTTCCAGTTGTTCACACCGGTCTACATGATCACTCGCGGCGGACCTCGGCGGACCACCGACGTCGTGCTCTACCACATTTACAAGGAAGCGTGGCAGAAGTTCGAGATCGGCATGGCCAGCGCGCAGTCGTACGTGGTGTTCGCCATGATTCTCATCGCCGCTGCCGTCCAGATCGTCATGATGCGGCGCGGCTTGCGGCAGGAGGGCGACTGATGACCGGCGAGTACGGACGATGGCATTGTGGGGCAGGCATCCTGCCCGCACGTGCACGCTGGAAGCGTGCACCACAAGAGTGGGCACGAGGTTGAGAACGGGAAGTCCCCATGATGCGTAAACTCACGCTCACGCTGCATTACGCTGTGCTGATCGCCATCGCTTTGACGACGATCGTGCCTTTCGTCTGGATGGTGATGACCTCGCTGCATGCGCCCAATGCCCAAATTCCCACCATGCAGACGCTTTTTCGGCCCGACCGGCTGCATTTCGAGAACTACAAGTACGTGCTCACGTTCGGCGAACTGCCGGTCTGGCGATTCGCCCTCAACAGTCTGATCACCACCACCGGCGTCGTCGTCTTTCAACTGATCATCTGCTCGCTGGCCGCGTACGCGTTTGCCCGCATGGAGTTTCGCGGTCGCGATCTGCTGTTCTTCATCTTCCTGCTGACCATGATGATCCCCGCCCAGGTGCTCATCGTCCCGCTGTTCGTGACCGTTCAGAAGTTCGGCTGGCTCGACACCTACCTGGGTCTGATCGTGCCTTACCCGTACCTGAGCACGGCTTTCGGCACGTTCCTGCTGCGTCAGTACTTCCTCACTATTCCCCGTGCCCTCGACGACGCGGCTCGCGTGGATGGCTGCGGTGATCTGCGGATCCTCTGTCACGTGATCCTGCCCTCGGCCAAGCCGGCCCTGGCCACCGTGGCCGCTTTCGCGTTCATCTGGACCTGGACCGACTTTTACTGGCCGCTCCTGGCTACCAGCAGCACCACCATGCGTACGCTCGAGGTCGGCCTGTCCATCTTCAGCGACGCTTACAGCGGCACGCGATGGTCGCTCCAGATGACCGCCGCCGTCATCGTCCTCGTGCCCGTCCTCATTGTGTTCCTGGCCATGCAGCGATTCTTCATCCGCGGCGCGGTGATGACGGGGATCAAGGGATGAAAGTGGGAATGTGAAAGGTTGGAATGTGGGAACGTGATAGTGCAATGACGCGACCCGGATGCGAACAACGAAGATCACGAGGTCAACAGCCCTTTACTGCAGAACACGTATTGTCTGGCTCATAGCTCATAGCTTTCTTCCACGGAGTCTCTCATGTTCAACGCCACCGGCCTGGCCGGTTTGCCTTTCCTGCGGGATTACCGAAGCAAACGCATCAGCAGCTACGATCGCACGGGCGGCAATCGCGACTGGGTCGACATCGAGCCTGGCGCTCAACACGAGATCGCCCGCATCGACGGGCCGGGCTGCATCCGCCACATCTGGAACACCATGTTCTTCCAGAATGACGATCATCTCCGCCGCGTGGTGCTGATGTTCTGGTGGGACGATTGTCCACAGCCCAGCGTCGAGTGTCCCATCGGCGACTTCTTCGGCCTGGGGCACGCCCGCCGCAAGAACTTCACCACCGCCGTCCTGCAGATGAGCCCGCAGGATGGCCGCGGATTCAACAGTTGGTGGCCCATGCCGTTCAAACGCTCGGCCCGCATCGCCGTGCGCAACGACGGCACCGAGACCTTCCCGTTCTACTTCTACATCGACTACGAGTCGTACGCCTCGCCCGCCCCCCTAGAAGGCGCCGGCTACTTCCACGTGCAGTGGCGGCGCGAAAACCCCACCGTGGGCTGGGGCGAAGAGTACAACGCACTCCAGCCCGACCACGCCGCCGAATGGCGCGACAAGATGTTCTTCGGCGGCGATCCCCGCAGCCTTAACCGCTCCAACCGCGACAACTACTGCATCCTCGAGGCGACCGGCGATGGCATCTATTGCGGCGCTCACCTGGACATCGACATCTTCGAACGCCAGAAGAACGAGTGGTTCGGCGAAGGCGACGACATGATCTTCATCGACGGCGAGCCTTGGCCTCCCTCGCTTCACGGCACGGGCACCGAAGACTGGTGCAACACCGCCTTCGGGCCGAGCGAAGAGTACACGGCCCCGTACCATGGCATCCTGCTATACAGCGGCTCACCCGACTGCAAGTGGTGGCGTCAGCAGTCCATCTACCGCTATCACATTGAAGACCCCATCCGCTTCCGCAAATCCATCCACGTCTCCATCGAGCACGGCCACGCGAACAAGCTGGCCAACGATTACAGCAGCACCGCCTACTACTACCTGGCCGAACCCGCCGCCGGCGGTCCGCCGCTGCCCCCGGTCGAGCAACGGCTGCCGCGGCCGTAGAGAGTGGAAAGATGGCACGGGAACGTCCTGGCGGGGGAAGTGCGAAAGTGAGAAAGTAGGAACGTGTTAATGCGATGATACGCTGAAAGCGCAAGGGCCCGGACGAACTCACGCTCGTCCGGGCCCTTGCTTTCAACTCACTGGCGGCGAGTCAACCCCGCCGAACCGCCATTCCTTATTACGGATAGCAGTTCGGATCGCCGGGGTTGTCCTGCCCACTGTAGCACCGCTGCCAAGCCGCGAAGTCCACCATGTCGATGGTCCCATCGCCGGTGATGTCCTTGTCGGCGCACGGCGCATCCACCGACACGGCCGGGCCGGCCGCACAAGCAGCCAGCAGATTCAGGTCGTCCCGATCGACGTCACCGTCATAGTCGAAGTCACCGGGGACGGAAGCCGGCGGCCGCAACGCGACCAGGCTTCCGCCGACACCCGCGAAGTAGTAGATCTGCTGCGGCCCGCCGATGGCCGGTCCCATCTGGAGCCCGGTGAGGATCTGGGCTGCACCGGAGCCGTACATACCGGTGTCATAGGTGAAGATGGTGTTGGTCGGCGGCACGGTCAGATCCGACTTCAGCGTGCCCTCGATCTCCATATTCCAACCGTCGAGGCCGGTGTGAGCGGGATCCAACGACTCAGTGCTCGTCTGGGTACCGTCGATGGTCACGGTCACCGTCATGGCGTTGAAGTCAAACCTGTACTCGACCTTCTGCCAGACGTTCGCGGTCATCGCAGCGCCCGGATCGACCGGATCAGGCCCAGGCCCGCCACGAGCATGCAGCCTGCCGTTCTGATCCCAACCGTAAGTGTACCAGCCGTCGTAGTCGGAGTTCTCGGAGATCCAGATGTTGTCCGTCAGGTCGCCACGGTACTGGTCCCAGCTGACGATCACCACCTGGCCCGACACCGCCGAAGCCAGCCGTGCGAATGCGCCCTGGTATCCGCCGCAGCCGCCGGCCGCATCCAGCTTCATGCCTTTACCGGCCCGGCCGGGCAACGTATTGACGATCTGAGCCATACCGACGCCGGAGATACCGCCCGTGTTGTCCTCCCAGGTGGCCGTGCCGATCCCGCCCGGGTTCTCCTGACCAGGCAAATCACCCAGGGCGTAGCCCTCGAAGCCGGCAGTGTCGAACACCGTGGTCTCCACGCCGGTCGGGCCTTGCGTGATCTTGAGGTTGTCCACGTACAACGGAGCGTCGTCGAACGTCGTGCAGCTGACGTCCGGCTCGGCCGTAACGTTGACCGCGATCACCATGGCGTTATCGATCCCCTGCGACCGCGTGGGCAGAACCACCACGCTCTCGCCCTGAGCGTTCTGATACAGACCGCCATAGAAGCGGAACTCGCCGTAATCGGGGCTGGTCGGGTAATACGTGGCCGTGGTCGTTCCGTCTCCGTTGTCGTGGTATCGCAGAATGTTGCCGTTGAAGCCGGTGGCGAGGATATCCGTGCCGTTAAAGTCCAACGCGGCAAAGTCGTTGTAGCCCGAGCCGCTGCCTTCGGCACTGTTGTTGCCCACCACAGCGCCCGTCACCGGGTCGAAGCTGTAGAACTGCTGGCCATCATCGCCCCAGGTGGCCGTGTAGAGTCGGCCGGTCACCGCCGAATAGATCACGTGGCTCTTGGTGGACTTGCCGCCGTCGGCCGTCCAGGCCAGTGAAGCGGTGAATGTGTTCGTGTCCACCTGGATCGCATACAGATCCTTGCTCGGCGTGTTGCCGGCCCCGTCGGCGTTGAAGTACAGGCCGTGAACACCCGCGCCGAACACGTCGGGAATCAACGTGATCGCACCCTTGGCATCACCCCAGCCGCGATCCAGATCGACGGCAATCGTCGACTGCAGCACCACACTGCCTACCGTGGCGTCGATCCCGAAGACCGTCTTCTGCGGAGAGCCGATGCCGATCACGTAGAGGATGCCGTCGTACAGAACGGGCGTGAGCCGATTGGGGCCCTGCGTCGGATCGTCAAAGTTGGCGCCAGGCAATGTTTGCTCCCAGACCAGATTGCCGTCCGCCTTGTTGAAGGCAGCCACGCCGCGATCGGTCAGGACGTACACTCTGCCCGCGGTACCGCCGTCACCCACGACGGGCGTGGTCGCGTCACCGATGCCCAGGTCCAGCCGAGTCCCGTCGAGATGCCCGGTCCAGCGGATCGAGCCCGACGGACTGACCGACACCAGGTAACCTTCGGTGGTCTTGAAGTAGAGGTTGCCCTGCTCATCAAAGGAGATGCCGCCCCGCTCGGTCCCACCGGTCAGTCCGGCCGAGTTCAGGTCGAGGATCCAGGCCTTCTCCACACCGCGCGACCATCCCTCGCTGAACGTCATGGACGGATCGGCCGAGGACTGCGTGGCGAAAATGTTCGCGTGCAGCGTACCCCACGGAGCAGCCACTCCGGACTCGGGCACCGGCACCTCCCGGACCTTGACCAGCCATGTCTTGCTGTCGGAACCGGTGGGATTCGAGGCGGTGGCGGTGAACTCGAACGTCTGGCCGAGCAACTCCTCGGTCGGCGTCCAGCGCACCACACCATCGGCGTCGATGCTCGAGCCGCTCGGGCCGCTCAGCGACCAATTCACCGGCTGGCACGAATCCATCGAAAGGTGGCACGTATAGGGCACGTCCGGATAAGCGTTCTGGGGACTTGATACCTCCTTGAGAACGGGAGCCTCCGTGTAGTTCGAGATTACGAGGTTCTTGACGTCGACGAAGTCGTCGCCTTTGCCCGCCCAGTCGGTGCCGTAGAAGCGCAGCCGATGAACTTTGGTCGGATCAAACGATCCACTTTCGGTGTAGTCCTGGAAGGTCAGATCGTTCAGCTTGACCTCTTTCGTGGTCCAGGTGGGATAGGGCGGATCGCCACGCTGCGTTGCATAGATGATGCTGTAATCGCGATAGCCCACGAGAGCGCTGTTTTGCTCGTTGTACGTCATCAGCCGCAGGAAAATCGGTGCATCGCCGTACGGATTGGTGTTGCCGCCGCCCTGGAAGTATCTCAGATCAACCGAGAGGGTAGTCTGGCATTCGGAAATGTCGATGGGCCGGCCGATGGCTTTCACAAAATCCACGGACGGGCCGTAGTACCAGCCGCTGACCTTGATGTTCAAGCGAGCCCAGCCTTCGGGCTCACCGTTGTCCGGATCGGCCGGGTGGAATGAAATGAAATTCTGTGCGTCGCCTTCTCCATAGATCGCGTTGCCCATCCCGATGTCGACCTGCTGATCCATGGGCAGATCCACCAGGTTGCCGTACTGCGCGACATAGACCTGCCAGGTCTTGCTGTCGGCGCCGGAACCATTGAACGCCTCGACTTCAATCGTGAACGGACCGGTGTCGGTCACCTGCGGCGTCCATCCGCCTACCACGCCGACACCACTCACAGTCGTGCCCGGGGGGCCCGCCAGGACGGCCCAATCGGGATACACCGAGGGGTCCACCAGTGTCAGGTAGCGAGAGTAGACCTTGTTGCCGTAGAAGCCGGTGTAGAACGTCTCCGGATTCGGCAGGACCGGCTTGAGCTCCGGTGCGACCAGCGTGTCCGGCGCGATGCTGAAGTTGTCGATGTACGCGGCGTCCTCGGGACCGGCCGGGTCATGGCGGAAGCCCCAACGCCCCATGTTGGTGTAGAATGTGGAGACACCGTCGTGATTGAAATAGAACCGCGTGGCGGTCTGGGACGTCACCAGAACCTTGGACCCGCTGCTGATGTCATAGATGCGGAAGTCCATGATCTGTGCGCGATCGAAGTCCATCAGGAACTCGACGCGATACCACTGGTGAGGCGTAAACGTAAAACCGGACACCAGATTCGTGCCGCCGTAGCCGCCGAACGGAGTGGTGCAGGTGAACCCGTTAAGACCAGCCCCTCCGGGGCCCCCGGTATCACCGTCCTGGATGTAAGGCTGGAAGATCTGCTGCGTGCCGTTGGTCACCAGGTCATAGAAGGTGAGCGTGCTGATGAGGTTGGCCGTGCTGCCGTCCATCTGGCCGGTGTAGCGGAAGTCGAAGCCCACGCGCCACAGCCCGCTGCTGATGCTCTCGTCCAAGTCGCGAACGATGCGGGTCAGCTCGGTCACCCCCTTGGCCCGCAGCGCCTGCGTGCTGCCGCCCATGGGACTGACCACGTCGTCTACGATTTCAAAGCTGCCCCCGGAGCTTCCGGTCTGAACGCTCCACCCCTGCTGGCCCACGATCGGCCCGACCGTGTAGCCCTCCGACGGCTCGAACGTGACCGACTGCATCTGCGCGTGGCTGACGACGGCCATAGCGCAGAGCGCAGCGATTCCCGTTACCAGGTGTCTCATAAAATTTCCTCCTTTAGAAGTGCGCAGTGCCTCTATCCCTGTTTTCCTCTCCTGATCACGTGCCGGCGCACGTGATGCTCTTCCCGTCTCCGCTCGTGCTACGGTTGCCTTCTTGCCCCCTGACAGAGCTGCTGTTCATTCGCTCCCCAAACAACCCAGAGCCCTGTTTATCGGTTGAAACCTTTACGCTTCCTCACATTAGTGGGCCACCGGCACTCCCCACCGCTTCGGTCATGTCTCGACCAAGTCATCGGATCCAACTGCTCGGCTGGCTCGCCACTTGGATAGGTATGATGCGTGCCCGGATAGTTGTTCCCATCAATGTTCTTGTTGTTCCATTCGCTGGCGTTGCCGATCAGCGTGTGCTCGCCTGACCGCCAGAAGTACTTGTTACTGGTCCGCAGACCCCGGACATGGTCGGTACCTGGATATTTATCCGCCGGATTGAATTTCACCGACTCCACGTGGCCATCCATGAAAAGGATATTGGCTGACATCAGCGACTTGGTGCCATGCCGATACCCGACCGTGCTCCCGCCCCAATACAGGTAGGTGGCAATGTTGCGCGAAACACCCGGCGCGCCAAAACCATGCATCCAGGTCCATGCCCCATCACCGGCAAGCACGACACTACTCTGATGGGCGTCGATTCGGTATTTGGTGTTCGGGACTTTCCAACCCATAGTCGCGGCAGGGACACTGATCCCGTAGCTGTAATCCATGCCATATTGGCCGTCAGGGCGTCTAAAATTCCACTCGCTCCCACGGCTAGCAGCCAAAGGGTCGGGCTTCATGTCCTTGGGGCATTCCCCCAGGCTCAGATCGGGCAAGAATCGGGTGGCGTGAAGGACATCGATCCAGGTTGACAAGACTCGATTATGAAAGTCCATTGCTTGCGTGTTGTCGCCGTCATCCCAAGCCGGGTATGCCTTGTAGGTGTCGAAGCAGTACCGCAAGCTCATCCCGAGCTGATTGTTACGGGCCTTGCAGACGGTGTCCTTCGCTTCATCACGCGCCCGAGCCAATGAAGGCAGGAGGATTGAGATCAACAGAGCGATGATGGCAACCACCACCAAAACTTCAATCAGCGTGAATCCTACCCGACCTTTTTGACACTGGTGTCGACGCATGCCGGCCAATCCTTTGATCTGAGCCTACAGTTCTCCGCCCATCCTTCCGGTTGCACTACTGCCACATTTCGGGCAACTCGGCGCCACTGGCTGTCGCGGAGGGTTGCCCGAAGCCGGAGGCGTGAACTGCTCATTACACTTGGCACATTCCCAGCGGTACCAACCAGTCATCTTGCCGCAGTTCGGGCATTCGACCGGTGGAGTATCTGCCACATCGAGTTCAGCCAGGAAATCTTTGTTGCATGATGTGCAATGCAGACTTGCATTGTAGTTTCGCCGGGTGCCGTAGTCGTTCAGGTCAGCCGAGCGCCAGTAATACAAGCCCCCGGCGGCGCCGAACAGAATCACCACGAGCGCAATGCTGTATTTCTTATCCATGTCGCGCGTCGACGAGCGAAAGAAGAAAGTGACCGCGCCTCATGTGGGCGGACAATCGAGATGCCCTGCCCCCGCAAGCTTCGCCCGGTGAGGCGCTTGATCCCAGGAAGCAACTTTAGCTCGTTTTAGCTGCTTCTGCAACAGCTTTTCTGGAACCCGGGAACGGATAACCGTTAGCCGTCCGAATCGTGCGGCACGCCCCGGCGTAGCCACCCCTTATCGCCCCACCAAGGGCCTTCACCCAAAGCGGAGACTGGGAGCGTCAGGACATGCCCCTATGGGGCGGATCCCCCCTCCTCGCAGGCCGGGTCGGCGTCGCGATTCGGGCCGGAGTAGCAGGCGATAAACAGCGCCACGTCCTGCTCATCCACGTCGCCGTCGCCGTCCAGCCGGGCATACAGGCAGGCCGAATCGGTCACGTCGATGCCCGCTCCCGTATAACAGGCCTGGAACAGCCCGAAGTCCTCCTGATCGACGTCGCCGTCGCGGTCCAGGTCGGCCCGAACATAGACCTGCCCCTCGACCACGAACGTCCGCACCGGCGACCGCACGAGCAGGCGGCCCACTTGCGGGTCGCCCAGGGGCTCGGCCGAAATGACGCGGTAGTAGTACGTCCCGACCGCGGGGACCTGCACATCCACCTGGTGATCGGTCACGACATCCTCCACCATCGCGTGCGAGCCCAGCTCAGGCGTGGAGCCGTATTCCACCCGGCTGTCGGACGGCCAGTCCGTGTGCCAGCGAATCCGCACGGCCGGCGGGTCATCGGAGATCTGCTGCACCGTCGAGAGCCAAGGCCCGGTGGTCACATGGAACCGTCGCCCGCCCGCATCGGCGTAATCGTTCCGCGTGCAGTTGGGCATCACCTCGTACGTCGTGGACGGCGACAGACCCGTGATCGCGTACTGGTGCGACGTTGCCATCCCCACAGAACGATCCGTGAACTTCTCGTTGTCCCAGTTCCATGTGCCGTCGCGCGTCCACCACAACTGCGCGTGCGCCGCCACGTTGGTCGTCCAGCTCAGCGAAATGACGGTCCCCGCGTCCGGCACGTCAGCCACGAGGTTTTCGATCACGATCGGATTGTCTTTCAGCTTGCTGAGCGCGAGCCCCATCGCGGTAGCGTTTTCGAACGCCGCGTTGTCCAGCGGCGACAGCGCGAGACTGAACACCGGATGGAGATAGTGAGGATACAAGTACCAACAAGCGCAGTGCACCTGACGCTCGTGCGAAGCGTTCCACTCCCCGATATCGCGGGCGAACTGAGCCATGACCGCCATCGCGTTCGGGTTGGTGCCGGCCACCCAGCCCCACTCGGTGATGTACACTCCCACGCCGGGGCGGGCTCCAGCCTGATCGAGGTAGTCGAAAAGATCGGCGGGCACGCTGCTGCCCGCGTGGGCCGTCACGCCGTCGTAGCCGTCCGGCCCCAGAAGCATCATGGTTTCGTACTACCGTTGGCCGCTGTTCATGTGTCCGATAATCACCACCGCCTCGGGCTGCACGGCCTTGATCGCCGCCCGCACCTTGCGGAAGCAGTCCGCGTAGATGGGCGCTGTCACGTCGAAGAACTCGACCTCGTTGCCGATGGAGTAGTGACGCGTGTAACGCTTGACCGCGTTGGCCCAGTTGCCACACTGCACGGCAAACTCGTCCTGCTCCGCCGCGGTCAGCGGGATGGTCTGCTCCCACTTCCAGTCGAGCCGCTGCAGAACCGTAAACCCCTCGCCCGAGGCCCACTTATGGCGATTCACGTCCACGCTGTCGGTGGCGGTGGCGTTGGCCTCCACGCACCAGCCCGTCCGGTTGCTCATGACATCGATGTGGGCTCCCCAGTCCCAGGAGTGAATGCCGAACACCTGCTTGGACTCAGCTCGTCCCCGCGCGGGAAACGCACTGAGCATCGCCGCCAAGGTACACGCCATGAAGGGGCACAATCTGCGCATATGGCCTCCCCTCGGAAATGTGGAAATGTGACGCCGCCCATGATAACACAAAACCGCCAGGACGTGAATCGCATGCTTACCTACCGGCCCGGCCCGGATGCCTTCAGTCCGGGGCTCTCGGCAGACAACTGCCGATAACACTGCAGCAGATAGCCGACCGCCTGCACGTCGATGTTGACCACCTCCTGCGGCGGCAGCTGAGACACCGCGGCCAGACGATACTGCATGATCCCACGGATCGCATCGCGCGTCTCGATGCCCGCGTGCACGTGAGCCAGGAGCAGCGCTTCGAGAATAAACGCGTCGCGATGCGTGTTGTGCCGCTCGGCGGAGGCCGAATCGGGCGGCGCGGGCTTGGTGTTCATCTCAACCGGAATCTCACCCGAGCAACGCTGCAGCTCGATCGCCCGCCGGACGCCCGCTTCGATGGACTGGAGCAGCCGGCCGCGAACGGGATGGTCGGCGGGCAGAACGCGATACACTTCGATCAGTCCCCGAAGAATGATCGCATGATACCAGATGCGCTGGTTGTGGCCGACCAGTTCGGGCGGAGCGCCAGCGCCTTCCTTCCAACTGCCGTCAGCAGTCTGGCGTGGCAACGCGCAGTGGACAACTCTGAACACCGCCTCATCCAGCCAGCGCTGCTCGCCCGTGATGCGGTAGTGCTTGGCCAGATGCCATACGGCAAACATCACGTAATTAGTATTCCAGACCAAATCGCAATCAGCTTCCCACTCCGCCGCTCGCGCCGAGGCTGCCAGATACCGGGCATCGCCGAACGTCGCGTAACCTTCCGCCAGAGCCGCACCGCCCTCGGCCGTGGTGTACTGACAATCGACACGATTATCCGTGCCCGCCGGCGTGTTCCACCACGTGAAATGGCCGTCGGGCTTCTGATCGCGCACGAGCCAATCCAGCGCTGCCCGGGCTCGCGCCTCGTACACCGGGTTCCTCTCGAGGCTCCACGCGCTCATGTAACCCTGGGCGCGGCGGCTGGCATCGCGGACCAGCGGATGCTCGATGCCGTACTCGACATTGGTCCATGTGCCGTCGCCGCGGTACTCCGCCTCGCTGCGTTCGTGATAGTATTCGAAATGCTCGAGCACTTGGGCATACGTGAAATCCGCGAAGCGGGCCTGTGCCGCCGGTCGACTGCACCCCGCAACCAGACCCCACACGAGCACTACCCCGCCGACACCCAATAAGAGGCGCTTGACACGAAAGGATGGCTCTTGGCCACCGCAAGGAATGAAGCCCCGATGATCACCCGCGATCACGTCTAAGTTTTCTCGCTGATGCAGTCGAAGCATGTCATCACTACACTGCCCAGGACGGCGAAGGCCTACTGATGCGGCAGAGTCTCTGCACTCGTCATTCGAACTTCGTCATTCGGATTTGGCTCTTCGGGCTCCCATCCCCTCGACAGCCCTCTTGCCCTTGCGGCAGGCGTCGTACACATCCTCGATCATCCAGGCGTCGATCATGATCCAGCCGCGATACCCGCCGTCCCACAGCGTCTTCAACGATGCGTCGATATCGCAGTGGCCGTCGCCGCAGGCCACATGCCGCGATGTGCCGCCGAACAATGTGCCGTCCGTGTCGGTCAGGTGCACGTGTCCGACATGCTCGACGCCCAGAGCTTTCAACATGAGCTCCGGCCGGCCTGAGCGGTCCGACATGAGATCGAAGTGGCTGGGATCGTAGTTGGTTTTGCATGCCGGGTGATCCGCGCCGGCCAGGATGCGTCGCAGGTGATCGAGTGTGTTGAACACGAATGGCGGCTCGATCTCGAATGATAGCCACATCCCCTCGTCCGCGCACATCTGAGCCGCCCGGCGGTACGTGGCTGCACAGCGGTCGATCGCCTCGTCGATGGTCTGCTCGCCCAAAGGTCCGCCCGGCCAGGTGCCCACGAAGTCGCATCCCAACGCCCGCGCGAGTCTCACCTGCTCGCCGAACGTGCGGAGCCACTCGGCCCGCTCGGCCGCGCTTTCGGCGAACGGTCGGCCCGTTGGCGCCGACTGGATCGTGTGAATCTTCAGTCCGTATCGCTCGTACAGCCCGCGCAGCGCATCCACGCGCCGCCTGTCGTCAGCCGCGGGGTATTCGCCGGCCGGCCAGCCCTGCACCAGTTCCACACCCTCGAAACCTTCTTGTTGACAAAAGTCGAGGACTTCCCAGATCGGGTAGCGCTTCTTGTGCACCTGCTCGGACGACATAAACCCGTTGAGGCCGACGGCTACCCGCCAACCCCGCGGTCCGCCCGCCGCCTTCATCCGCCGCGCGACGTCCGCCGCATCTCGCAAGGCCGTCTGCCACCCCGCCGCCGATCGTGACGCCGTATCCGCCGCCACAATCGTGCCGGCTTTCGACGCCAGCAGCACCCCAGCGCTCCAGGCCAGTCCCCGCCGACACAAAGTTCGGCGACTCATCATTCGACGTTCATCCATCTCGCCAGGTCCCGCCCCGCTCTGTGAAGCCGCCGTCGTCACTCGACGACCGTTATTGCGGCATTGTCTTTGTCATTCGTCATTCGGATTTCGTCATTCATCATCCGCTCTTGCCCCGATCCTACCAGCTTCCCGAAGCTGGCAAAAGCTTGCGAGCATGGATGCGTCCATTGACGAGACAGCATGTTGACGTGTACGCACAGGAAGCGTGCACCTAATCCGAGACAGACACGATGTCCGCACCCGGGCGTGCGCGAGAGTCGACAATCGGAAATGCTCGAGCGGCAGGGGCGCAATAGAAAACCACGGAGGCGGCCTTCAAGGTTGCCGCCCCCGTGGTCTTACCTTCTTGAAGCGGGTCTTACTTCCGTGTTCGACGGGGTCGGCAGCGAACCGCAACCAGGCTCAGGCCGCACGCCAGTAGCAGCGAAGACGGTTCGGGGATGACCATTGCCTTGGCGTAGAAGGAAATGGTCGGAGCAGGTGCGCCCGGTTCGAGAATGCGAACCAGCGGATTTGGCTGATTGGCCGTATCGAAGGTCGTCACCCGCACCCAGCGCGCGGCAGAGTCATCGACGAACTGGAGATCAAACTGGAGCGACTTCGAACCGGAATAAGCCGTGCTGTCGGAGACCGCCGTCGTGCTACCCGGCAGTACATTGGCCGTCGTCGAACCAGAGAATCCGGGTTCCTGAAACATGACCTCCGTGCCGAGGGCCGCAGCTTCGAAATCCTGCACGATCGGCCCCGAAGCCACGGTGTTGGTCACGTCGTCGATCCACAACCGGATCGGATCGGTGATGCCGACGTGGTTGAGTATACGAATGTGTTCCAGCACAGCCCACTCATGCCCGGCTTCAAGCTGCCCATTGGCGGTCGTACCCGCGAACGCCGTGAGTGGATCAGTCGCGGGAGTAAACGTGAACAACTGCCAGGTTCCATCGGCGATCAGTGTCTGACCATCGCGATTGACCCACTCGATGCCGCCACCGGAGCTACCGCCGTTGCCGAATACCGGGCCGGGGACATTGTTCTCGCGAATCCCGATGGAGAGTTGCAAGGAGGTGCCCTCCACGACCCATGCGCTCCCCAAAATGAACAAAGAGGCCAAACCAATATCCCTTAAGGACAAGCGTGCCATCGAACTCCCTCCTGAGACATGGACAGAAGAAATGAACGTCCAACCTCAAAACCCGTTTACACCATCAGGATAAGGCCTCGTGCCGCACATCCGCCAGCATTAGTCAAGGTTTTTTGCTCCGGGTATCGCAGAAAGGCGCTGCACAACCGGGCCGTGGCGCTCGCTCGATACGCACCAACCGGTGATGTTGCGAGCCCTTTGGAGCGGTCCAAAACCTCCTACCCTTACACTTGCCTTACATCCGGCACTCCGGTAGCATGGCCGCCATGCTCTCACGTCTACACTCCATGGCACTGGCGGGAATCGAGGCGATTCGCTGCGAGGTCGAGGTGGATGTGGCCTCGCGAGGATTCGACAAGGCGGTGATCGTCGGCCTGCCCGATACGGCAGTCAAGGAAAGCCTCGAACGCGTCCGTAGTGCCATCCGCAACAGCGGCTACGAGTGGCCCAAGCACAAGGCCATCGTCAATCTCGCTCCCGCCGACGTCAAAAAGGAAGGGCCCGCGTTCGACCTGCCCATCGCCCTGGGCATGATCTTCGCGGGCGGTGAGGGCACACCCGAACGGGCGGCCGAGTTCATCATCGCCGGCGAACTGGCCCTCGACGGTCGCGTGCGGCCCATCAAGGGTGCCTTAAGCATGGCCCTGCTGGCTCGCGAGGCCGGCCTCAAGGGCCTGATCCTTCCTCGCGAGAACGCGGCGGAAGCGGCCGTCTGCGACGACGTCGAAGTCATCGGCATCGGCACGCTGGCCGAGGCCGTCGGCTTCCTCACCGATCGCCTGCCGCTCGAGCCCACTTGCATCGACGTGAACGAGGTTTTCAACCAGGCGTCGCGATACGACGTGGATTTCTCCGAGGTCCGAGGTCAGGAGGCGGCCAAACGAGCGCTGACCATCGCCGCCGCCGGTGCCCACAACGTGCTGCTCATCGGCCCGCCCGGCACGGGCAAGACCATGCTGTCCAAGAGGCTGCCCACGATCCTGCCGCCGCTGACGCTCGCAGAGTCGCTCGAAACCACGCGGATTTACTCCGCCTCGGGCGAGTTGCCGCCGGGCACCGCGCTTCTGGCCCGCCGCCCCGTGCGCTCGCCCCACCACTCGGCCAGCGGCCCGGCCATGGTCGGCGGTGGCACCGTGCCCCGGGCCGGCGAAGTCTCGCTGGCGCATCATGGCCTGCTCTTCCTCGACGAGTTCCCCGAGTTCCCCCGGAGCATCCTCGAAACGCTTCGCCAACCGCTCGAGGACGGCGTGGTCACCATCGCCCGGGCCCATGCCTCCATTTGCTTCCCAGCCCGCTTCATGCTCGTCGCGGCGATGAACCCGTGTCCCTGCGGCTACTTCACCGACCCCAACAAGCCCTGCAAGTGCTCGCCCAACCAGATCGACAAGTACCTCTCCCGCATCAGCGGCCCGCTCATCGACCGCATCGACATCCACATCGAGGTGCCGCCCGTGCCCTTCCGCGAATTACGCGGCACCCGTGACGGCAGCGACAGCGCTACGCTTCGCGAGCAGGTCATTGCCGCCCGTGAAGTCCAGCGGCGCCGCTTCGGCGAACACTCCACCACGCTCAATGGCCGCATGGGCCCCCGCCAGCTCCGCAAATACTGCCAGATTGACGACACGGGCGAACGCCTGCTGAAGCAGGCCCTCACCGAGCTTGGTCTATCCGCCCGCGCTCACGACAAGATCCTCCGCGTGGCCCGCACCATCGCCGACCTCGCCGGCGACGACCGCATCCGCTGCGACCACCTCACCGAGGCCATCATGTACCGCCGACTCGACCGGCAATTGTGATAATTTCGAGCAGATGACGGTCTCTCCCGGGGGCTGGGGATTGGGGCTGGGGACTGGTGGCATTCCCGCTCAGGTCGTTCGTTTCTGGCTCATGGCTGATAGCTGACGGCTGAGAGCTCATAGCTGACAGCTCGCTCCCCAGTTACAATCCCCGGTATGAGTACGGCGAACGATCGCGGCAGACAGTGCATCCTCGACGCCTTGGCTCGACGGCCTTCGGACCGTTTGCCCATGCTGGATCTGTCGTTCTGGCCCGAGACGCTCGAACGCTGGCACGGCGAGGGCTTTCCTCGAGGCGCGGACCCGGTCGACTACTTCGGCCTGGACCGCGTCGCATGCATCAACGATCTGTTCGATCCTTCGTTCGGCCTGCCTGAGCGCGTGCTCGAAGAAACCGAAGAGTACCGCATTACCGTCGATCGCTACGGCAAGACGGTCAAAACGCCACTGAACTCGTACAACCCGCCAGTCATGCTCGAGCCCGCCTTTCGCACGCCGGAGGAATGGGCCCGCCTCAAGCCCGCCCTCACGCCGGGTACGGACAAGTTCAACAACCCCGCTGCCGAGGCCGATTACGCCGCGGCCCGGGCGGCCGGACTGTGCACGATCATCACGCCGGCCGAGCCCATGTGGTTCGTCATCCACCTGACGCTGGGCTTCGAGGACGGGCTCATGGCTCTGGCCTGCGAGCCCGACATGGTGGCCGACATGATCGCGACCTACTCCGACTACCTGCTCGGCATGCTCGAACTCACGCTGCAGCGTGGCTACGAGTTCGACGCCCTGTGGTTCTGGAGCGACCTGTGCTACCGCAACGGGATGCTCTTTTCGCCCGACGACGCTCGCCGCCTCGTGCTGCCGCATTGGAAACGGTTCGGCCAGTTCGCTCACGATCACGGCATGCGCTTCATGTTCCACTGCGACGGCGACGTGAGCCGGCTGATCCCGCTGCTCATCGAGGCCGGCTGCGACGCCATCCACCCGCTCGAAGCCCGCGCTGGCAACGACGTCCGCGAGTACAAGCGGCTGTATGGCCGCGACATCTGCTTCCTCGGCAACATCGACGCCGACGTCATCGCCACCAACGACCGCGACCGCATCGAACGCGAAGTAGCAGAGAAGATCCCCGTCGCCGCCCGCGACAGCGGATACATCTACCACATCGATCATTCGGTGCCGCCGACGGTCTCGTTCGACAGTTACCGTTATCTCCTCGACCGCGTTCGATACTACGCGGCCAAGCTGACAGGTGCCTGATGCATCCAGCAGAACCCAAACGACTCGTACTCGCTCAATTGCCCACGCCGGTTGTGGAGCTGAAGAACCTCGCCCGGCAACTGGGCATACCGCGGCTATTGGTGAAGCGCGACGATCTGACCGGCCTGGAGCTGAGCGGCAACAAGATCCGCAAGCTCGAATACATCGTCGCCGACGCCCTGACCAAGGGAGCGACCGCCCTCGTCTCGCACGGCGGGTTCCAGTCGAATCATTGCCGGGCGACGGCGGCCATCGGAGCCCGGCTGAGACTGGCGGTGCGATTGTTCCTGCGCACGGCCGAGCCGAGCCCCGCGCTGGACGGCAACCTGTTCCTCGATCACCTCTTCGGGGCCGAGATCACGTATCACACGCCCGAGGAGTACAACGGCCGCCGCCAGGAACTCATCGACGCGGCCATGGATTCGCAGCGTGCCGCCGGCCGCGTGCCCTACTTCTTCCCGGTCGGCGCTTCTGTCCCGCTGGGCTGTTGGGGCTACATCCGCTGCGTCGCCGAGCTCGTCGAGCAGCTTGGCAAGGATACGCCCATCGACCTGTTCTGCGCCGTCAGCTCAGTCGGCACGTACACGGGACTGATTCTCGGCAAAGCCCTGTTCGGCTGCGATCAGTGGCGCATCGTCGGCGTTCCCGTCAGCGACAGCGTGGACAGCCTGAGCCGCGATGTCCGCGACCTCGAACGCCGCACCGTCGCGGAGTTCAACCTCGGCCTGAGCGAAGCTGACACCCCCATCGAGTTGATCGACGGCTTCATCGGCGAGGGCTACGCGATCCCCTACCCGGAGGCGATCGAGACCGTCCGCCTGCTGGCGCGAACGGAAGGCATCCTGCTTGACCCCACGTACACCGCCAAGGCCATGACCGGCATGCTGACCACCATTCGCCGCGGCGGCGTGCGCCCCAATGCCATCCCGGTCTTCCTTCACACCGGCGGCGCCTTCGGCTTGATGGCCCGGCGCGATCTGTTCACTTCGCAGACCTGACGACCAGTTCTGCTGCTCTTACGAGAAGAAAGGCCTGAGACTTGAGACCTGAGGCTTGAGCGAAAAGCTTGGGCTATCTCTTCATCCGTGCCCGTCCGTGTCATCGTGGCCCAAAAAGAACCACGGGTGCACGCCTGCCGGAGATGACCAATAATTGTCTCATAGTAGCCCGAGTTCACACAAAGAGGAATGTATGTACGGCGCAGCTAATTACTTTCCTCCTACCTTCTTTCGTTGTTGTTTATCTGTGTGATCTGTGACAGAGGAGGCGGGCGGGACGCTGCCCCCTCAAAACCATGGTTCACGCGAAGCGGATTAAGCGGGAATGGCACTAATGCTCGGGCAGGGGTTCGTGGGCTTTGCGTCCGTAGACGCGCTCGTAGGCTTTGCAGTACGGACAGACGCTCGACTCGACCCGATTCACGAACCAGAACAGAAAGCCGCGCTGCTTGCGACGGGCGTGCGAGCAGACAACGCAATCCATGCACCGCTGCGCCATGCGGCGGTCCAGGTCGGTCACTCTCGATTCATCGACAATGGCCATGGTGATACCTCCATCGGTGCGTCCATTGTACCGCACGAACAACCCGAGACCAGTATCGCTATTCATCAGCGAGGTTCGTCACCGCCGTCAGGCTTCTCGCGCGCCTCACCGAATTCACGGCCACGTCGCACGGAATCGCATGTGATGCGGTGTGTTGCGAACAAGCTCATGGCGTCCGGACAAATGTCAGGGCGCGAGAGGAAAGCGAACTGACGGGAGCATGAGACGGCGGGGTCAAGCCCCGCCGCCCGCTGGCTCAAAGCTTACAGCCCACAGCTCAGTGCTGGGAAAAGTAATCGGTGATCCCGTCGGCGATGGCGGCGGCCAGACGGGCTCGATAGGCGGAGTCGTTCAGCTTGGTGGCATCTCCGTGGTTGGTCAGGAAGCCGCATTCGATGAGCACGGCGGGCCGGGAATGTTCGCGCAGGACATGCAGGTTGGTGGACTGCCAACCGCGGACCTCGATCCCCGCCTTCTTGACCGCGGCCAGGATGCAGCGGGCCGCCTCCAGGCTCTTGCCCCGCGTGTTTTTCTGGATATGCACCTCCACCCCTGAGGCCGCGGGGTTCTTGGGTGCCGAGTCGGCATGGATGGAGACGAACAAGTCCACCTTGTAGCGATCGGCCGCCTTGGCTCTCGCATCCAGCGAGGGGTAGACATCCGTGGTGCGGGTGGCGTACACCTTGGCCCCGCGACTCTGCAGAATCCGTCCCACATTATTGCCGATGTCCAGCACGATGGCCTTTTCCGGCAAGCGCGACCGTGTCCCCTTCCACGCGCCGGGGTCCTTGCCGCCGTGCCCCGGATCGATCATCACTCGTTTACCCGACAGATTCGTGGACACCGGCTTGGGCGGCGGGGACGGAGGCGGCGTCTGAGGCGTCTGTCGCAGTGGCGGATACGCGGGCGGCGGAAGCGTGCGAACGATCCTTTTATCCGACGGCGGGCAGCCCGTCACGCAACCGAGAACCAGCGCGGCCAGCAGCAACTTGGCCGTCGACGCGCCCATCATCCGTAATCGTGGCCCTGAAGCCCCACATCTGCCGGCCCGATGTCCGTATGCTGAAATCAATGTCTCTTCCTTGAGTCGAGCAAAGCCTCCACCCGCCAACCCTCCGGGTTCAGATGGGTTGTCGTGCTCGTCGCAGCTGTCGATGCCGCGATCCCTCGTGCGAGCGCGGGCATAAGGCCCCTTGAACGGCCTTGACCATATCACGCATGAACCGGGAAGCCAACGCCCCCCTGCCGCCTTGCCGCAAGCGGCCGGAACACACCATAGATCGGCCGATCCGATCGGATTTTTCCCGCGAAAAGCCGGCCGTGTGGCAAAATCCGCGAAAGCGCGGGCCGGTCCTGCCTGTATTTCGCACGTCTGCCCCGCTGGTGTTACAATCCGCGGCCGTTCCGCATCATGGATGCACCTTTGTTGGAAGGAGGATTACCGGTGAAACGCAAGAAGATTGCACGGCGCGGCTTCCTCAAGGCGTCGGCGGGGACGCTGGCCGCGGCGTCCGCCCTGCCCTCGCTCGTGACGAGCCGCACGACGCAAGCCGCCCCGGCCGCTCCCGCATCCGCACCGCCGAGCGAGCGACTGCTCGTGGGGATGATCGGCACCGGCGATCTGGGTCGCCGACACCATCTGGAAGGCAAGATTCTCAACCACCCCAATCTTGAATGCGTGGCCGTCTGCGACGTGGACCGCAACCGCGTGAACCTCGCGGCCAAGTCCATCCTGGCCAAGACCGGCAAGCGGCCGGGCGTGTACCACGATTTCCGCCGATTGCTCGACCGCAAGGATCTCGATGCCGTGTTCGTGGTGACTCCCGACCACTGGCACGCTATCTGCTCGATCGCGGCCATGGAGGCCGGCAAGGACGTCTACTGCGAGAAGCCGCTGACGCTCACCATCGCGGAAGGCCGCAAGATGGTCGAGACCGCCCGCCGCTACGGCACGGTCTTCCAGACCGGCAGCATGCAGCGGTCTGATCCCCGGTTCCGCCACGCGGTCGAACTCGTCCGCAACGAGCGGATCGGCAAGCTCAAAACCATCCACACGTACATCGGCAAGGTGCACGAGGCCAAGTGGGAGCCTGTCCAGACGCCGCCGCCCGAGCTGGACTGGAACTTCTGGCTCGGACCGGCTCCGTGGGCGGACTACTTCCCCGGCCGATGCCATTACGAGTTCCGCTGGTTCTCCGAATACTCCGGCGGCAAAATGACCGACTGGGGTGCCCACCACAACGACCAGGCCCAGTGGGCGCTGGACATGGACGAGTCCGGGCCCGTGTTCGTCGAGGGCAAGGGCCAGCGATCCGAAAACGGCCCGTACAACGTGTTCCGAACGTTCGACGTGCACTACCGCTATGCCAACGGCGTGGACCTGTTCTGCCATGCCGAAGGCGAAAACGGCATCCGCTACGAAGGCAGCGACGGCTGGATCTTCGTGAGCCGCAGCAGGATCGAGGCGTCGGACCCCGAGATCCTCAAGTGGGAGCCCGGCCCCAACGACAAGCGGGTGATCAACACCGGTAACGATCCGGACAACTGGACCAACCACTACGCGAACTGGATCGAGTGCATCAAGACGCGACAGCGGCCCATCTGCGACGTGGAAGTCGGCCATCGCTCGGCCACCGTGTGCCACCTGGGCAATATCGCCATGCAGTTGGGCCGGCCGCTGAAGTGGGATCCGGTCAAGGAACAGTTCATCGACGACGATGCGGCCAACGCTCTGCTGAGCCGGCCGATGCGGGCGCCGTGGCACCTGTGACGTACTGAGCGGCGCGCAACGACGGCTGCGTCACTATGAAGATTCCGTCGAGATGACGATGCCGTCGAGGGACGGTTCCGTCTCGATGACGCCGTGACGCGGTGGGTAAGACACGCAATGACACGATGCGGTTTCGCATCGAGCACTCGAGGAATGTGACATGGATCCGAAAGTGGAAATGCTCAAATCGTTGGGCAATGCCGACCCGGTGGTGGCGTACAAGGCATACTACTCGCTGGAGATGGCAGCCCTGGCGTTCACTGCACCGGGCAGGACCGCGGTTCGCGAGGAGATGGCCACCTTTCTGGCCGGCGAACTGAACGCCACCGATCCCGGCGGCAAGGACGCCCAGGGCAAAAACAAGCCGCCGGTGCCCCGGTACACGATCGCGGTGCGAAGGCAGATCATTCAGCTGCTCGGGTACGTGGGCGGCGCGGCTGAAGTACCCGCACTGGCGGCTGCCCTCAAGAACCTGGAGCTGCGTGAGGCAGCCCGCTGCGCGCTGGAAGTCAACCCCTCGGCCGAGGCCACCGACGCCCTGCTGGCGGCGCTCGACGACGTCGGCCCGGAGTTCCGCGTGGGCGTGGTCAATGCGCTGGGGACCCGCGGCGGCGAGAAGGTGGTCAAGGCACTGCAAGGGCTGGTCAACGACGAGGATCGCGAGGTCCGGATCGCCGCCGCCTACGCCCTGGCTCGCATCGGCGATGCCGGCAGCGATGCCACGCTGGTCGCGCTGAGCAAGCAGGAATGCCGGTTGACTCGACAGGCCGCCCACCGGGCGCGCGTACGGCTGGCCGATACCCTGGCCCGCCGCGGCGACACCGTCACCGCCCGCAAGATCTATCAGGACATCCGTCACAGTGAGGCCGGCGAGCCGCAGAAGAAGGCGGCGGAGATCGCGCTGGCGGCGATGAGGTGAGCCGATTGGTCCGTTGTCAGTTGCCAGTGGTCAGTTGATGGGTCACTGGTCCGTTCGTCAGTGGTGGCCCCTACGACCACGCCGACGCGAAGGCGATCTCAAACCACGACCGTGAGAAGTGGCAGGCCTGCTCTGCCCGACCTCTCACGGTCGCGGCTCTTGTTGGCCACTGATACTGACATATACTTGTCGCCACGGACCAACGGACTACGATCCCCACCACTGACCACGGACCACTGACAACTGACAGATTGGGGCGTCTGGCTCATGGCCCACAACTCATAGCTCATAGCTCATGTCAATACTCCTTTCGGGGCCGGCCGCCGCGAGCTCGGGCTTTTTCGACAGCCACCAGTGTGGCCAGCACCTCGCCCGCGATGCGCTGGGCCGGCTCGGGCGAATTGTCGCGCACGAACACCAGATACCGCGTCAGGATGAGCCTGAGCAGGCTGACCTCGATCAAGCCCAGTTGCCGCAGCGCTTTTTGCAGCAACCAGACGGAGCGCTCGGGGACGGCTTCCCGCATGGCGGCCACGACCAGGTCGAGAATGGTCCGGGCCTGATCCGGCCGCTGCACGCGCCAATAGATGCTGAACGAAGCCATCCATTCCGGTCCGAGCAGATCGATGTCGGGTGGGATGGGATATGCATCAAGATCGAGCCTTCGGTGTGTCTTGCCCACGTGCGATTCCCCATCGTCCCACGCGGACGCGAGCGTCCGTGAGGATCGAACCGAGCGGACCGGCCGGAGAAACCGGCGTCGCCAATCCCGCATCGCCGGTGAGCGATACGGCGGAACATGGATGTAGTCGCAACCACGTGGGTTGAGCCGGTGGGACGGCCACCGAAGCCGTTTATCAGAAATGTAACTCACGGCGCAGGCGGAGGCAAGCGAAACACCGGCCGAGCGTGTCGCATACGTGGCATGAGAGGGGTTGGGGACTAGGGACTGGGAAGAACGAGGTGACACCCGCGAGCGGCGGGGTTTGCCGCCGCCGTCTCTTTCGGAACCGGGAGAGGAAACAATGACGCGGTGACGCGGAGACACGGCGAAGGGGCGCCCCGTAATTGTCCTGCCTCCTTTCCCTCTCGTCTCCCTTTCCGTCGTATCTCCGTTTCCGCCCCATCCCCGTGTCCGCGACGTCACCGCTTTCGCTGCGTCACCGCGTCGCTGTGTCGCCGCGTCGTCTTTTTTCCCAGTTTCCAAGCCCCAGCCCCTAGCCCCCGCCGGTGGCCCGCACGGGCCACCGGCCGGCCACCGGCCCCAAAAACCAAACGCCCGGGCCGTGGTGCAGCCCGGGCGTTTGGTTTCTATGGAGTTCACCGCGTCGGCGACGGCCATCCGCCGCCAATCGACGGTTACATGTGGCCGTGGCCGTGATGCCCGCCCTTGTCCTTCTTCTCTTCCTTGATCTCGCTGACGATGGCGTCGGTGGTCAGGAGGAGCGAAGCGATGGAGGCGGCATTCTGCAGCGCGACGCGCTCGACCTTGGTCGGCACGATCACGCCCATGCTGATCATGTTGCCGTACTCGCCCGTCAGAGCGTTGTAGCCGAAGTTCTTGTCCTTCGACTCCATGACCTTCTGGGCCACGATGGAACCGTCGAGGCCGCCGTTCTGGGCGATCTGCTTGATCGGCGCCACCAGAGCCCGGCGGACGATGTCCACGCCCGTCTTCTGGTCGCCCTTGAGCTCCTTGGCCAGCGCCTCGAGAGCCGGCAGCGTCCGCAGCGGGGCGACACCGCCACCCGGCAGGATGCCTTCCTCGACCGCCGCCCGGCAGGCGTGCATGGCGTCTTCGACCAGCGCCTTGCGCTCCTTCATCTCCACCTCGGTGGCGGCCCCGACGTTGATCTGGGCGACGCCGCCGGCCAGCTTGGCCAGCCGCTCCTCGAGCTTCTCGCGATCGTAATCGCTCGTGGTGGTCTCGATCTCGTTCTTGATCTGCTGGATACGGCCCTTGATGGCCTGCGCCGAGCCGGCACCTTCGATGATGGTGGTGTTGTCCTTGTCGATGGTGACCTTCTTGGCCTGGCCCAGGTCCTTGAGGTCGATGGACTCGAGCGAGATGCCCAGGTCCTCGAAGATGGCCCGGCCGCCGGTCAGGATGGCAATGTCCTCCAGCATGGCCTTGCGGCGATCGCCGAAGCCCGGAGCCTTGACCGCCGCCGCCTGGAGCGTGCCGCGGAGCTTGTTGACCACCAGCGTGGCCAGCGCTTCGCCTTCGACGTCCTCGGCGATGATGAGCAGCGGCCGGCCGCTCTTGGCGACCTTCTCGAGCAGCGGGATGAGATCCTTGACCGCCGAGATCTTCTTCTCGTGGATGAGGATGTAGGGCTTGTCGAGCTCGACCTGCATCGACTCGTAGTTATTGACGAAATGCGGCGAGAGGTAGCCCTTGTCGAACTGCATGCCTTCAACCAGTTCGACGGTGGTCTCGAGGCCCTTGCCCTCTTCGACGGTGATCACGCCGTCCTTGCCGACCTTCTCCATGGCCTCGGCGATCTTCTTGCCGATGTCGGCGTCCTGGTTGGCGGCACACGTGCCGACCTGGGCGATCTGCTGCGTGTCCTTGACGTTGGTGCTCATCTTCTTGAGCTCAGCCACCACCGTCTCGACCGCCTTCTCGATGCCGCGGCGGAGTTCCATGGCGTCCGCGCCGGCGGCCACGTTCTTGAGCCCTTCGTCGTAGATGGCTTCGGCGTAGACCGTCGCGGTGGTCGTGCCGTCACCGGCCAGCGTCGAGGTCTTGCTGGCCACCTCTTTGACCATCTGGGCGCCCATGTTCTCGTAGGGCTCTTCCAGCTCGATCTCCTTGGCCACGGTCACGCCGTCCTTGGTGACGGTGGGCGAGCCGAACGACTTCTCCAGCACGACGTTGCGGCCGGACGGACCGAGCGTCACCTTGACGGCCCGGGCCAGTTGCTTGACGCCCCGGCGAATCGCCTCGCGGGCTTCCATGTCGAATGCAATCTTCTTGGCTGCCATTATCTATGCTCTCCGTTGATGATTGAGCTATCAGCTATGAGCGGTAGGCGATCAGCTGTCAGCAAGCCGCGATCAGCTATCGGCCTCCAGCATTGGATTGTCAGATCCGATGATTCGGTCGATCAGATCTGGAACTCTCCCGTCGTCCCCCGTTTACTCCACGATGGCCAGGATGTCGCTCTCATCCATGATGAGGAGTTCTTCGCCTTCGACCTTGATCTCGGTGCCCGCGTAGCTCGAGAACAGAACCTGGTCGCCCTTCTTGACCTGCAGTTCGCTGCGCTGGCCCGAGTCCAGCAGCTTGCCGTCGCCCACGGCCTGCACCACGCCGCGCTTGGGCTTTTCCTTGGCGGTGTCCGGGAGGACGATGCCGCCGGCAGTCTTGTCCTCCGCCTCCACGCGCTTGACCAGTACCTTTTCACCCAGGGGACGAATCTTCAGCTTGGCCATTGCGGACTCCTTTTGAAAGCCTCAAATCGTTCAGTCGTTTGGCTTGTGGTGCGGCCGGCGGCCCGCCTGCCGCTCGCCCGCCGTGCATAACCGCTTTGCACACGGGCGTTCGGATTCCCGGCATGCCGGACCGCCCGGCGCGGAAAATCCTCGGCGGGTTCCTAGCAAAGGTAATGCCAACTCGCCCAGCAGAAGCCCTTGCCAACAGCAAATAGATTGCCCGCATGAACTTACGACAGGCACCTTGCGGGCCGAGCGCCGGCCGAACCGTCCCTGTTCTGCCAGAATCGAACCGTCCGGACTGTCGCCTGTCAGAATGGCATGGACTCGTCGAGCCGCCGAGAGTCCTCCCACCGGCCTGTCTGACCGCTTGGCTTCGCCCTCCGCCCGGGGCAAAATCAGCGCCCCCTCGCACCCTTCCCCCGGCCCTAGCCCGGGCCAATTCCGACGGCCGTGCCCCCTGGCATCCCACAGGCCGGCTCGGTCCTCCGCCAGGTGGCCGCTAGAGCGTCTTTTGAGGGCGGAGCGTCTCGTACCAACCCAGCCCTGCTGCGGCTGCCAAGCATTCCCTTCCCGCAGGCGACCTGGAGGAAGTCAGAGCAGGTTCGTCCTTCCGGCACCGCGTCCCTGCGGCCGCCTCGGACGGCGTTGGAGCGAGATCCCGGAGCAACGCCAGAAATTCCAACAGGAGAAAACAGAGGCAACAGAGCCAGACATCACTTCTCCGTTGCCTCCGTTATCTCCTGTTCACCCAACTCTCCCGCCCCTGGGAAACTTGAGCAGAAGCCTGCTACATGACCCGGCCATCGGCTCACCGGCCCGTCTCCGAGCCCGGCAAGAAGGAACGAACCACGGTTATCGTAGCTGGACAGGGATGTGAAGAACGAATGACTCTGGACGTGTCATGCTGCAAGTCCAAGTGTCTGTTTGCCCCAAAGCGGCTTTGAGGATTCCATGAAATCCTGATTCTCGATGGGCGGTCGATAAAACAGATCTCGGGATGCATGCGCATCGTCCTTGTTCCGGGCTACGGCAGGAGACATCGGCTAGATAGGATAGGGCACTCATTTGGTGATTCCGGCCCATACTGCAACCAAGGCCAAGAACGGGATGGAACCAGCTGGAGGCGGGGAGTAGACTGTCGTTATGGCTCGGGTCGCTGTCAGCACGGACATTCTTCGATGGGCGCTGGAACGTGCCGGTCGCTCGGTGGATGACCTCACGCCGCGATTCTCCCGGCTTGCGCAGTGGCTTACGGGCGAAGGGCAGCCGACGCTCAAGCAACTCGAGGCCTTCGCCCAGGCAACCCACACCCCGTTCGGCTATTTCTTTCTACCCGCCCCGCCGGTTGAGCACGTGCCCATCCCGGACTTCCGTTCCAATCGCCGGGAGGCCCTCGGTCGGCCCAGCCCTGACCTGCTCGACACCATCTATATCTGCCAGCAGCGACAAACCTGGTATCGCGACCACGTCGTCGTCACGGGCGAGAAGCCCTTCCCGATGGTCGGCTCGGCCAAGCCGACCGATGACGTAGTCGGTGTTGCAGCCAGGATTCGCGAGGCACTGGCTTTCGACCTAGAGGAACGCCGGCACATCCCCACCTGGACGGACGCCCTGCGACGGTTCATCGAGCAGGCAGACCATCTGGGCGTCCTGGTCATGGTCAACGGCGTCGTCGGCAGCAATAACCGACGCCCATTGAATCCCCGCGAGTTTCGCGGCTTCGCGCTGGCGGACCCGCTCGCCCCGCTGGTGTTCATCAACGGGGCGGACACCAAGGCGGGCCAAATGTTCACGCTGGCTCACGAGTTGGCCCACCTGTGGTTGGGCCAGTCGGCGCTGACTGACGTGGAGCCGCGATCGGCTCCGAGCCATGCAGTGGAACGATGGTGTGACCGCGTCGCCGCCGAACTGCTGGTTCCGCTGGCCGTTTTCCGGCAAGAGTACGACCGGGATGCCGACCTGCGAGGTGAGCTGGATCGGCTGGCCCGGCGGTTCAAAGTAAGTACGCTGGTGATTCTTCGACGTATGTACGATGCCGGTGGGTTGACCAGAGAACAGTTCTGGAACGAGTACGATGTCGAATTGCAGCGGCTGACAAGCATCCCTCGCACCAGCGGCGGCGACTTTTATTTGACCACCGCGGCCCGAGTGAGCAAGCGCTTCGCCCGCGCCGTGGTCACCAGCACGTGGGAAGGCCGCTGCTCGTTTACGGAAGCATTGCACCTACTCGGCTTCAAAAAGATGTCCACGTTCCGCGAACTGGGACAGAGCTTGGGAGTCGGTGTCTGATGGCATATCTTCTCGATGCAAATGTGTTCATTGCGGCCAAGAACCTGCATTACGGCCTGGATTTCTGTCCGGCATTTTGGGATTGGCTCATCCGCGAGAACAAATCCGGCAAGGTTTTCAGCATCGAGAAGGTGGGTGACGAGATCGCAGCTATCGAGGATGAACTGTCACATTGGGCCGATGCCGTGAGGGATGGATTCTTCCTGCCACCGGCGGAGACTACTCTACGCTCATTCGCCGCAGTAACAACCTGGGTCCAGGGACAGGATTACGCACCTGCAGCCATCAGCACCTTCTTCCAGACGGCCGACTATTACCTCGTGGCACAGGCTCACGACGGCAAGCACACGGTCGTCACCCATGAGGTGCCTTCAAAGTCCATCAACAAGGTCAAAATCCCGAACGTGTGCGTTGGGATGAAGATCAAGTGCATGTCGCCCTACGAGATGCTGCGGCGGGAGCGGGCGAGGTTCGTGCTGGGAAAGCAACCAACTGCGGTGGCCGGTCGACGGCAGTTCGGTATAGAGCTGTGAGCTATGAGCTATGGGCTATGAGCCAGACATCCGGCTCACAGCTGACAGCTGATCACAACGGCTCGTCCTGTCGAGCCGGACTATGTGCCATTTATTAGACGCGAGGCCCGACAAGAGCACAAAAAGCACACGGCCAGCATGGGCGGCCTGATCCTCTGTGCCCCTCTGTGCCCTCGGCGGTTCGCTAATCCGAAGAAGCGATCTGCCGCTGCCCTGGAGCCATGCGCGTGCGAACCACTGACGTGAACCAGAACGGGGGCAGGCCAGTCCACCGGGTTCTTTCGCCGCGTCACCGCGTCGCCGTGTCTCCGCGTCGTTCGTCCGCAATTGGCCACGTCATCGGGTCGCATCCCGCCCCTCGCCGAGTCCATCCTTACCGCCGCCGTGGCGTCAATCCTTCCCGCCGGCGGGGCGCGCTGGACGCCAGCGGCGGCGCATCGACACGGCCGGTCGGGCGGATTAGAATGGCAGCTCCAATTGTCCAAGCAGGATGAGCCGGCGAGCGGTTCGCGGCGAGCACGGGGCGAGGGCTTCGTGCGGACCGGGGACTGCCGACGGCGTGACCGATACGGCATCCGAGGGAAGGCCGGCGATCGCAAACACATACCACAGGTGAACTTATGCAAATCAAGATCCAGCTCGACGAGAGCGAGATTCCGCGTCAATGGTACAACCTGGCGGCCGATCTGCCCACGCCCATGTTGCCGCCGCTGGGACCGGACGGTCAGCCGGTCAAACCCGAGATGCTCGCCCCGGTCTTTCCGATGAACATCATCGAGCAGGAAGTCAGTACGGAACGCTGGATCACCATCCCGGAAGAGGTCCTGGAGATTCTGTACCGCTGGCGCCCGAGCCCGTTGTATCGGGCCCGAGCCCTCGAAAAGGCCCTCGGTACGCCCGCCCGCATCTACTACAAGAACGAAGGCGTCAGCCCGGCCGGCAGCCATAAGCCCAACACCGCGGTGGCCCAGGCCTGGTACAACAAGCAGTTCGGGATCAAGAAGATCACCACGGAGACCGGCGCCGGCCAGTGGGGCAGCGCGCTCAGCTTCGCCTGTGCACTCCTGGGCCTCGAATGCAAGGTGTTCATGGTGCGGATCAGCTTCGAGCAGAAGCCCTTCCGCCGCTTGATGATGGAGACCTGGGGCGGCAAGTGCATCGCCAGCCCGAGCCAGGAAACCCAGGCGGGGCGGGCCGTGCTCGCCGAGCATCCGGAGACGCCGGGCAGCCTGGCCATCGCCATCAGCGAAGCGGTCGAAGCGGCGGTGACCGATCCGACCGGCCAGACCCGTTATTCGCTGGGCAGCGTGCTGAACCACGTGATGCTGCACCAAACCATCATCGGCCTGGAAGCCAAGAAGCAGTTGGCCAAGGCGGGCGAGAAGAAGGTGGATGTGGTCATCGGCTGTGCGGGCGGCGGCAGCAACTTCGCCGGCATTTCGTTCCCGTTCGTGTGCGACAAGATCCACGGGGCCGACATCACGATCATCCCGGCCGAGCCGTCGAGCTGCCCGACGCTCACTCGCGGTCCGTTCACGTACGACTACGGCGACATGTCTGGCATGACTCCGCTGCTGCCCATGCACACGCTGGGGCACGCGTTCATCCCGCCGCCCATTCACGCGGGCGGACTGCGGTATCACGGCATGGCCCCGCTGGTCAGCCAGGCGGCCATCGAAGGCCTGATCGAACCGCGAGCATACCACCAGTTGGAATGCTATCGAGCGGCCGTGCTGTTCGCCCGGACGGAGGGTTTCATTCCCGCCCCGGAGACCAGCCACGCGATCGCGGCGGCCATCGACGAGGCCAACAAGGCCAAGGAAGAAGGCAAGGAAAAGGTCATCCTGTTCAACTGGAGCGGGCACGGCCTGATGGACCTGGTCGGCTACGACAAGTTCTTCCGGGGCTTGCTGGAAGACTACCCGCTGCCCGAAGACATGCTGCGCGACTCGCTCAAGGCGATCGAGCCGTTGCCCAAGGCCAAGCCGGTCAAGTCGGGAAAGTGGTAGAAAGAGCTGTCCGCTATCAGCGATCAGCTGTCAGCTGTCGGCCGTGGGCTATGAGGTAGCAGTCGTCAAAGAGATGTCTGCCTCATAGCCCACGGCTCACAGCGAAGCTCATACCGTCGCTCCAGCGCCCCGACAACGGGATACGAACGTCGGACGACACGGATCAATCGCATGTCTGCTTCGGCTCACGACGCGCGCGAGACCTATTGCCGCATGCTCGGGCATGCCGTGCCGTTCCGGTACTGCCGAGCGGTGGCCGACGGGTTACCCTGCCGTCGTGTCGCCGACTGCTGGTACACGCAGTTCGACGTGACGGCGTGGCTGACCGAGCACTTCACGGCCGAGCAGATCGCCCGCATCACCGCCCCACCCCCGCCCAAGCTCACCTCGATTCTGGAGATCATCCAAAAGGTCCGGGCCGAGCAGGGCTGATGCGGATCGAGCGAGGACACTTCGCGTGCACGACGAGATTCCCAGCCAGGATGTGAGAATCGGGAAGATCATCGGTGAGCTTCTCGATCGACGTGCCCGGGGGGAACAGATCTCGGAAGAACAGGTGGTGGCCGAGCATCCGGACATCGCCGACGAGATCCGCAAAGAGCTGCGGGCTGCGGAGGTGCTGCTGCGCGGCCGAGCGGGTGACCTGCCCGTCGCCGAGCTGCTGAGTATCCCGGAAGACTCGTTCCCGGGCTACCAGATTCTGGGCGAGGCGCATCGCGGCGGACAGGGTGTGGTGCTCAAGGCGATCCAGAAAGCCACGCGTCGCCGGGTGGCGATCAAGGTCATGCGGGACAGCCTGTTCACCGGCTCGTCCGACGATCCGCGGTTCAACCGGGAAGTGCAGATCCTGGGCGCCCTTAAGCATCCACGGATCGTGACCATTCACGACAGTGGTGTGGCGAACGGGCGGCGATACCTGGTGATGGACTACATCGCCGGCCAGCCGCTGGACGTTTGGAACGCCAGCCGTTCGCGACCCATTCGCGAAACGTTGTCCCTGTTCGTGAAGATTTGCGAGGCGATCAACGCCGCCCACCTCAAGGGTATCATTCATCGGGACCTCAAGCCGAGCAACATCCGCGTGGATTCGGCCGGCGAGCCGCACATCCTGGATTTCGGGCTGGCCAAGATCGGGCCGGCGAGCCTGGAAGACTCCAGCTTCCAAACCATGACCGAGACGGGGCAGTTTCTGGGCAGCGTGCCCTGGGCCAGCCCTGAGCAGACGCTCGGCGATCCGAACCGCATCGACACGCGTACCGACGTGTACTCTCTCGGCGTCATCCTGTTCCAACTGCTGACCGGCCGCTTTCCGTACGACGTGGTGGGCCCAATGCGAGACGTGCTGGACCGGATCTCGAACGCCGAGCCCATCCGGCCGAGCTCACTGTGCAAAGAGATCGACGACGAAGTCGAGACCATCATCCTCAAGTGTCTGCGCAAGGAGCCGGAACGGCGGTATCAGACGGCGGGCGAATTGGGCCGCGACGTACAGCGCTATCTCGATGGCGAACCGATCGAAGCCAAGCGAGACAGCACGCTGTACGTTCTGAAAAAAACGTTGCACCGGCATCGGACGGCCGTTGGGGTGGCGATTGCGTTCGCCGTCCTGGTGGCCGCGTCGCTGGTGCTGTCAACATCGCTATGGCGGCAGGCCGTGGCGGAAAAGAATCGGGCCCTTGCCGCCGAACGCGACCAGGCGGCACAGCGGGCCCGGGCCGATTTAGCGGCCCGGCAGGCAGACCAGGCCCAGCAGGTGGCCGAGCGACGGCAAGAGCAGCTCGAAGAACAGGCGGAACACCTCGCCCACACGGTATACACCAGCCGGATCACCATGGCCCAGAACGCCTGCACCTCCAATGAATTCAATCAGGCACTGGCGTTCCTGGATGACTGTGCCCCTGAGCGGCGAGCCTGGGAATGGCACTACCTGCGACGGCTGGCCACGCCCCAGCACATAAGTGCCATACAAATGCCGACCGCGCACCCCCGCGTGGGTGACGAAGATCTCGCCAACGCGTTGTGCCTGTCCACCGACGGCCGCCGGCTGGCCGTGGTCGGGGCGGACGAAATCATCCGGATTGCCGATGCGCTCACCGATCAGGCCTGGCCGATTCCTGGGCAGTATGACGATCACACCATTGTTCGCTTCGACTCCACCGGCAGTTCACTGGCAATCGCCACCAAACGACCGGACAGCGGAACGGTCCGGATGTGGGATCTTCGCGGCAATGTCCCCCGTCTAGCCTGGGAACGGACATTTGATTGGCCGGCTGAGGCTCCCGGTCGACAGACATCTGCAACCTCATGCAGCCTGGCCATCAGCCTCGACGGCTCACGAGTGGCGTTCGGATTCCAACCCGCCGGTCTGTTCATCATAGCTGCTGACGGTAGTGAGACAGTAGCGATCACGAACAGCGATCTGGGCAGCTTCACCGCCCTGAGCTTCAGCCCTGACGGGCGAAAGCTTGCGTGCGGCGATCAGGATCGAACTCAGAACGCCCGAATCAGCATATGGAACACGAGCACCGGCGAGCAGCTGACCGTGTTCGATGCGCACGCCTCGTCCATCCGCTGCCTGGCGTGGAGCCCTGACGGTCGCTGGATCGCGAGCGGCAGCAGGATTCCCGCCTCCATGAGCGAGGCGGAGGGATCGCTGAAAGTGTTCGACAGCCAGACCGGCCAAGTCATCATGTCCACGCGGGGCCACGACGGTTTCGTGACGACGGTCGCGTTCAGCCCGGACGGCACGCTGCTGGCCTCCGGTGGCTCTCGCCTGATCCCCTACGCCTCCTCGCCGGACCGGACGCTGGCCGTGTGGGACGTGCAAACGGGACAGCAGCGGAACATGTATTCCGCCCACGCCGGCGGTGCCGTGGCGGTGCAATGGGCGCCCAGCGGCCAGGAGGTCCTGTCGATCGGATGGGACGGCGTTCTGAAGCGCTGGGCGCTTCACGAACGTCAGGCGTCCAGAACGCTTCGCGGGCATGCCGGCATGATCCTGCAACTCGCGTTCAGTCCCGACGGCCGTCAGCTCGTCTCCTGCGGCGCCACGGCAAGTGGGGCCGACAAGCATCCCATCCGCGTCTGGGATGTGCAGAGCGGCGAGCTGGTGCTGGCCATTCCCTTCGGGCGCAACGTCTACCGTGCCGTCTATACGCCGGATGGTCGGGAGATCATCACCACGGGCACCGATCGCACCATCCAGTTCTGGAACAGCCAGACCGGCCGGAAGGAGTCGTCGATTGAGGGTTGGGCCTCCCTGGTCTCGGACTTGACCATCTCGTCCGACGGGCAGCTTCTCGCCTGTGCCTGCGGAACGCGAATCACGGTATTCCGCCTGCCCGACCGGTCGCCGCATCGCGAATTCAACACAGAGGACCAGACGCGGTCGGTCGCATTCAGTCCGGATGGGCGCTGGCTGGCCGCCGCCACACATCAAGGGGCCGTGCACATCTGGGATTGTCACTCGCAGTTCGAATCGCGAATCCTCCGCGCCGGTCAGGTTCTTCGCCTGGCCCGATTTTCTCCGGACTCCCGACTGATTGCCGCCGCGAGTGCCAATCAAGAGATGCCGTTCATCGGTCTGTGGGATGTTCACTCTGGCAAGGAACTCGGCCGCCTGACTTTGCCGCTCAAGCCGGGGCAGGATCTGGATTTCAGTCCGGATGGCCGGCGCATCGCCTCCGTCGGAGCCGATTGCCTGTTGCGAATTTGGGACCCGCAAGCACACGCGCAGGTCTTCACCACTCGGGCGAGCGACAGCATCGTCTCGGCCGTCGCGTTCAGCCCGGATGGGAATCTGATTGCCACCGCGGGCAAGGACGGGCTCATCCGGTTATGGGACGCCACGCCGATCAGCGAAGCGGAACCGTCGGCGAGCGCGCCGGCGGACCCCGCCGAGGCGCGGCCGGACGCGACCGAGTTGCGGCCGGACAACGGGGCGTGAGAGTACTGCCGATCAACGCCCGCAAGCTCTGGCAGCCACGGGACCGAGGCGTGCCGGACAGATCAGGCAGTCTGCCGCTCTCGCGAGGCCGTCCAGCTTGACACGCGGATAGTTCAGTGACAATGCCAACGGGAAGTTTCCCAGCGCGTGCTTGAGGTCGTGCGTCCGACGCAGCAAGTTGGCCTGACCGGCGGAAACGGTCCAGACCACCACATCGACGAAGCGGGAGAGACCGACCGCCGCGGCCGCAAGATCGCCCTCTTCTGTCGGCGGAAGGCTTCCGAACAGCAGACCGTCCCAATCCTCTGTGCAGCGGATTCGTTCGATCTCCCCGCCGAGCCACTCGTATCCGTCATGCGAGTCCATGTCGCAGATCCAGAGGTTGCGGGCCTCGTCGATGAGGAGATCGAGCTCCTCGATCGCAGACATCTCGTCCAGCTTCAGGCCGATCCACGCCCCGCGGTGGCGGGACGAAATATGGCGGACGGCGGCGGCGAATTCCGACAGCTTCAACCGATCGGGTGCGAGGAACGCCCCCTGATAACCCGCCCGCAGAACGGCTTCCATTTCCCGGCAGGCCATGGCGGCAGCGCGGACGTGAACCGTCGCCAGCGCGACCGGCCCGAAACCAAGGGCCTGCCGGAAGCGCATTGCCGCATTGCCGGGTTGATAAAAGGGCTTGAAAGGGACAAGTTCCGCATCAGGGCTGACACTCATCACCGATCCCTGCTCGCGACGCATAGCGGACTCCTCGCGGGTTGTACACATCGGCCCCGGCACAACAGAGGGAGGGGCTCTACAACATAGGACGAAACACCTCGGAGCTTCCAACGCGCCCGCTCATGATTTTTTCGCCGGAGACCAAGCACCGCAGCCACGCTCAGGCGAATGGAAATTTTTGTTCATCGCGCGTTGGTCCTCGGCCCGAAGATCGTTCAACCCGAGTAGAGGAAAATGCGCCAGGAGCCCCCAATGCTGCCCTCCCCTAGCCAAGACGACCGGCACGCTGTGCAAGTCGGGCGCCTCTTAAACGCGTTTCTGGACACCTCTTGTAAGGATGCACGAGCGGAGGCGACCGCCCTGCTGAAACGGCATCCCGATCTGGCCCGGGAACTGAAGGGCCCAATCGCGACCATCCGCAGGTTGCGCCGGACCATCCGAACAGTGCCACGTTGATGACCGGAGAAATCCCGAGTTCACGTGCCATATGACGCTCCGTGCCTGCATCCACGACATTACTCCCGCCAACCGGTCGATGTGCGCTGGTTACCGCGCGATTCTGCTCGAGACGCTGGGATCCCCCGCCTGGACGGGTATAATCGCAGCCCGGACAGGAACCTCTCCGTCCACATTGTCTGGCGCCCATGGACGATCAAGTCTTTCAGCAACTGTTGCGCCGAGCGCACGCCGGCGACAAGGAAGCAACGGGTACGCTGCTTGTCGCGGCGTTCGATCCGGTGCGGGCGGCCCTGGCTCGCAACATGGACGAAGTACTGGTCCGAGGCGGCGTCGAACCCGAAGACGTCATGCAGGAGGCCTACGCCGCAGCGTGGCCTCGGCTGGGCGAGATGGAATTCGACGGTTTCAGCGCCTTCCTGGCTTGGCTGCGGACGATCGCCGAGAACAAGCTCATCGACGTGCGGCGAGGGCTGCTCGCGGAAAAGCGCGACGTCCGGCGCAATGTCGCGAGGTCAGCCGGCGCGGGCCAGTCCTATTCGGATCTGGTGGACCGGGTGGCGGCGATCAGTTCCACGCCCAGCCGCCGTGTGGCTCGCCAGGAGGCCGTCGCGATCACGCTGGTGCAGATGGCCCAGTTGCCTGACGACTACCGGCGCGTCATCCAATGGCGTGTGATCCAGGGCTTGAGCGTTCAAGAGGTCGCCCGCCTTTTGAACCGTAGCGAGGACGCCGTCCACATGCTCTGCTATCGCGCGTTGAAGAAGCTCGGCGAGCTCATGGGCGAGCCCTCCGCCTACCTCCCCGACGCATGAGCACTGATGAAGCTCACCACAGAGGCGCAGAGGCACAAAGAGAAACTTTTAATGACGCCTATTTGTCTCTACTTGAATCTGCGCAATCTGCGGACAAAAGCCAACTTCGCGCACAAGCTCTGTGACTCCGGGTATCCGTTCTTCTTCTCTGCGCCTCTGGGTCTCTGTGGTGCTTCTTCTCCGCGCGCGATAAGACTGCGGGCGGACGGCTAATCGAAGGTGTTGCGGGGTTCGCGGTTGTCGATGTACTGCCGGCGGGCATTGGCGTACTGCTCGGGCGTCATCCGGACGATGAGGTCCTGGTCGGCACCGGCGCGGGCGGACTCGAAGATTCGCTTGAGGATGGGGATGCACCAGCCGCAGCCGGTCCCAGCGCCGAGGCAGTTCGACATCTGGCTAGGGCGCTGAAGCCCGCCGCGCCGGGCGAAGTTGTAGAGCTTGCGAAACGAAACGTGGTAGCAGTAGCAAATTTCGTCATCAGGTCCCATCGGGGGATTATATCCCGCCTGGCCGCCTTCAAGAATCGACGGGCCCGGGGCCGATAGAAAGTATCGTGGCGTCCGCGGGGCCGATCCGCTATGATGCGCGCCATCCGAGGGGTGTTCGCCTCCTTTCGTGTGCGGCGCGGCCGGCGGGAGTCCCGGCAGCTTCTGGCTGCCGCCGCGGCAAGCACGAGCCTCCACTGGATGTGGCTGATCCCAAGCACTCGCGTCGGCGCGGCGGCGGGTGCGTCAACACTGACGGAGTAGGTTGACCCCATGATTTCCTCGCTGTCGAGCAAGCCGCTCAACGACCCGACGCCTCTGCTGTCCGAGGACCGACTGCGGTCGCTGGCTCGCACATATCAACGTGTGGAATCGCCGATCTGGATTCACAACCTGCAGGGCGACTGCATCTACGTCAACCCGCCGGCCGAGCGGATCACCGCCCCCGTGTCGCCGGTGCTGTTCGACATTCTTGATCACAACGGCCGGGTTATCGGCCGGCTGGGAACCATCCCCAACTGATCGCACGCGCGTCAGCCGAAAGGGGTAACGACCCCATCACGGCCATGCCGCGCCCGTCTCCCGGGCACCGCCAGGGGCCAAAGTCTGCACGCTGCTCGAGTTGTTCGTCGCGTCGGCCGCTGCGTCCTGGAAATCCGACGAGTCCCAAAACCTCCGCCCGCCGGCTTCGAAAGCGATAGGGTTTTTGCCGCCGTTTCGGGGGTGCGGAAACGAACTCGTACAGGCCTTTACCGATCAAGCCGATATGCGGGTTAGCACAACGCCGGTGGAGGGCCGCTGCGGGGAGCCCTCGCCCGGGGTTCCCCAGGAGTAAGGACGACATTATGGACGTACGGTTCATCAATCCGTTCATTGCATCCACGAAGACCGTGTTCAAGACCATGGTCGCCACGGATATCAGCGTGGGGAAGCCCTATGTGATTCGGGCGAACGAAGAGCAGACCGCCGACGTTTCGGCGGTGATCGGCATGTCCGGGGACGCCGTCGGCTGTGTGGTGCTCAGCCTGCCGATGACCACCGCCTGCAACATCGCCAGCAAATTCGCGGGGATGCCGCTCAACCAGAACCATCCGGACTTCAGCGATGCGTTGGGCGAGCTGGCGAACATGGTGGCGGGCCAGGCCAAGGCCAAGTTCGAGAGCCTGAACGTGAGCATCTCGCTGCCGAGTGTGATCGTGGGCCAGGAACACGTGGTTTCGCAATCGCGAGCAAAGCCGCGTCTGGCGTTGCCCTGCCATTGCGACCTGGGGAACTTCACCGTCGAGGTGGTACTGGTGGTGGAAAGCGGTGCGGCCAAGGCCAGCGCTCCGGTCGGAGTGGCGGTCTAGGGAATGGCCTTTTCGAGTCGTTGAGCGGTGGCTGGGACTGCTCATGCACCAGGCGATTGCCAACGCTTCACTCGATCGTGGACTGCTCGTATGAAGACAGGGGATGCAGTATGAAGATTCTGCTGGTGGATGATTCGAGGACCATTCGCAATATTCAGAAGAACGTGTTGGCCCAGATCGGTCACACGGACATACTGGAAGCGGCGGACGGTCTGGAAGCGTTGAACCAGATTGCCGAGCACAAGCCGGACCTGGTTCTGGTGGACTGGAACATGCCGAACATGGACGGCATCACGCTGGTGCGCAAGATTCGGGAGACCGACCGCCGGCTGCCGCTGGTGATGGTCACCACCGAAGCGGAGAAGAGTCGCGTGCTCGAGGCGATCAAGGCCGGCGTGAACAACTACGTGGTCAAGCCGTTCACGGCCGAGACGCTGTCAGAAAAGATCACGCAGACGCTGGCCAAGGCGGCGGCGCCGGCCGGCGCGGCGTGACCGATCGTGTCGCCCGCGGCACGGGATGTCGCGGGCTCGTCGAGGGGACGGCAGCAGACTGACTTTCGCCGTATCGAGACCCTCAGATGGCGGCGGTAGCCCAAAGATCGATCCGCGTCGCCGTGGCGCGGGACGGCATTCGTGCACATCTGATCACCACCGACGTTGATCCCGGTCTGATCACGCGGGAGAACATCATCTCATGCCTGCGCGAACTGGGCATTCCGGTCTCTGACGACGTGATGGCCCGGATCGTGGAGGCGGAAAAGGCCGCGCGCGCGGAGGCGTTGCCGGCCGAACCCATGCTATTGGCGGAAGGACGCGACCCCGTGCCCGGCACGGGCGCGACCTTCGAGTTCCTGCCGGAACTGGTCAGCCAGCCGACCAGCGACAGCACCGACGAACGCGCCGACTATTACCGCAGTCAGATCCTCACCGTCGAAGCAGGCCAGGCTTTCGGCACGCTGACTCCGGAGGTTCCGGCGGTACCCGGCGTGGACGTCTACGGCAAGCCGGTGCAGCCGCCGGTGCCGGTGCGCTCGGTGCACCTGGGCAAGAACGTACAGCTCGGCGACGACGGCAGAAGAGTGATCGCCTGCGTCCGCGGGAAGGTCCACCTGACGCGTTACCAGGTCTCGGTCCTGCCCGTGGTGGAGGTCGATGAAGACGTCGATTTCTCGACCGGCAACGTGGACGCCACATGCGATGTGCTGATCAACGGGACGGTGCGCGACACGTTCCGAGTGAAATCGGGCGGGAGCATCACGGTTCGGGGTGCGATCGAAGCGGCCGAGGTTGAGGCCGCCACCGACCTGCAGGTCAACGGCGGGATTGCCTCGCGAGGCCAAGGCCGGATTGTCGTGGGAGGCGAAGTCTTCACAAAGTTCTGCAACGAAGCGGACATCAGAGCGAAGGGCGACATCACGATCAACCGCGAAGCGCTGAACAGCCGATTGCGAACGGACCGACGGCTGCTCATCCCACGAGGCAAACTGATTGGCGGCCGAGCCTACGCCCGCTGCGGGGCGGAGATCTTCGAACTCGGCAACGAGGCCAACGTCAAGACGATCATCGCGGTGGGCATCGATCCGCTGGCCCTGGTCCAGGCGGCTGAGGCGGCTGAAAGCATCCGCAAGAAGATGGAGGCGATCACCAAGATCCGCCAGACGGTCCAGCCGCTGATGGCGCAGCTCAAGCGGCTCTCGCCGGCCCAGCGCGAACGGGCGACCGAACTGCTCTATCAGGCCGATGCGATGGAGCAGGAAGTCCGGGAGCAGGAGAAACAGATCGCCGCTGCGTTGGAGCCGGTCACGCCGGACGGCCGGGAGGTCACGCTGGTGGTCCAGAAGATCGCCTATCCGGGCGTCTCGATCATTTTGGGCGATCGCATCGTCCCGTTGCACAAGGAACGGAAGGGACCGTTCAAGGTGGTCCGTCGCGTGCATCAACGGGTAGAGGAAGTCCTGCTCATCGACAAAATTTCCGGGTCGGTCACGGTGCTCGGGGGACGCGAGTACGACGCCAAAGCCGCCCAAGCCGACTTCGGGCAGTAGAGCGCTTCGAATCCGTCACACCAGCAGATGGACGGCCAATACCGTTGAGAGGGGGGCAGCAGGCGTGCGGTTCACGAGAGCTGCACGCTTGCTCTATTATTAACACCCGCTTGCGATTACCCGCGTTTTGGGTTCTACTGCCCACAGCCGCAAGAGCCGTGAATCGCAGGGTTTTGCCTGCGCGGACGGCAAGGAAGGAGCAGCCGACATGATCGTGGCGGATCTGAGCAAAATCGAAGGTAGAACCTTTCCGGCCCGGCGTCGCACGCAGAATCTGGTGGGCGGAGCCTCACCGATTCAGGTCAGCAGTTTCGCCATGGGGTACGTCACGCTCGAACCCAAGGGGGGACAGGTTCCCTGGCACAACCAGGAGCAGGACGAGGTGTACTTCATCGTGTCGGGGACGGGTGAAATCTGCCTGGGAGAGGAACGGCAGACCATCCGAGCGGGCCAGGCGGTGCAGATTCCGCCCCGCGTGTTCCACCAGTTGACCAACACGGGCGATGAGCCCATGATCATGATCTACGTCTACGGGCCGGCGGGCGACGTGGCCCATTGGCGGCAGGAACTGGACGGCACGCTGCCCCGGGCAGGGGTCGAAGCTCCCCCGCTGCCTGCGGGTGCCTGGCCGCAATGCACCGAGAAGCCCGCACAGGCTTGATTGCGCCGAAACCGGCGGTTAAAACGATTCAAAACATCTGTCATTTTCGGGAACGCGATCTTGCTCGCCCGCAGGCGGGCAAGACGCTCACCCAGAACCGCAGTGAGGATTCCCATCCGTGGCCAACGTCAAGACGCATAAGGTCGGGATCGTGATGAACGGCGTCACCGGACGCATGGGCACCAACCAGCATCTCATGCGGTCCATCATGGCCATCATCAAACAGGGCGGCGTAAAGGTCGGCCCGGACGAGGTGATCCTGCCGGATCCGACGCTCGTGGGCCGTAACCCGGCCAAGCTGGAGCATCTCGCGCAGCTCACCGGCGTGACCAAGTGGACGACCGATCTGGATCAGGCGCTGGCGGCCCCGGAGAACACGATCTACTTCGATGCACAGACCACGGACCGGCGAGTGGCATCGGTGAAGCGGGCCATCGCCGCGGGCAAGCACATTTACTGCGAGAAGCCAACCGCCCTATCGACGGCCGAAGCGATGGAGCTCTACAAGCTGGCCGAAAAGGCCGGCGTCAAGCACGGTGTGGTGCAGGACAAGCTCTGGCTGCCCGGACTGCTCAAGCTGCAGATGCTGCGGGACATGGGCTTTTTCGGGCGAATCCTGTCCGTTCGCGGCGAGTTCGGCTACTGGGTGTTCGAAGGCGACACTATTCCCTGCCAGCGGCCCAGCTGGAACTACCGCAAGGCGGACGGCGGCGGAATCATCTTCGACATGCTCTGCCACTGGCGGTACGTGCTGGACAACTGCTTCGGTCCGGTCAAGGCCGTGTCCTGCCTGGGGGCCACGCACATTCCGCAACGCTGGGATGAGAACGGCAAGCCCTACACCTGCGACGCCGACGACGCCGCGTACGCCACGTTCGAGCTGGAAGGCGGCATCATCGCCCACATGAACTCGTCCTGGTGCGTGCGCGTGCGCCGGGACGATCTGCTGACGCTGCAGGTGGACGGCACGAAAGGCTCGGCCGTGGCGGGACTCCGGCAGTGCTGGATCCAGCCCGCGGCGGCGACGCCTCGGCCCGTTTGGAATCCGGACGTGGACAGCCCGATCAACCACTTCGATACCTGGACGCCCATGCCCACGAACATGGAGTACGACAACGCGTTCAAGGTCCAATGGGAGCTGTTCCTCAAGCACGTAGTCAAAGGCACTCCGTTCCGCTGGAACCTCCTGGAAGGAGCCAAGGGCGTGCAACTGGCCGAAAAGGGCCTGGAGTCCTGGGCCAAGCGCTGCTGGGTCACGCTGCCGGAGCTCTAATTCGGCCCGAATACAGTCCTCAAAGTACCATTGACGACGTGCGTCTATGGCTGGATATCGGAGCACCCCGTAATCAGCCCAGACGTTATCGGCGGTCTCCATCCGCGCTCGTCACAACACACAATTTATTTATAGACAGAAACTTACGCACCGACCCTGCCGCACTACTGATCCGGCCTCCCGCGACGTCGATTTTTTCACGATCGCCTGCAACCTCTGGCCCCCCTCCTGTGTCCAAGAGTCCGTAGACCACGCCAGTGGGACTACTCGACGGAACGCCGGCCGCAGGAGTTCCGGATGAAGGGAAGACGGGTGGTTCCAAGGGAAGGAGTGATTGTCGTGCCCGTGTACATGCATTGCCCACATTGCGACCATCCCCAAATCGTGCCGGTGGCTCGGCGCGGGCGGATGCGCTTCTGCCGGCAGTGCGGAAGAGCGTACGTGACCTCCAAAGTCGTCGATATGGTTCAGCCGGTTCCGATCAGCTCGATGGCCGAAATGCACGCGGTCACCGCGGCTGCCCCCAGCCATGCGAGCCGGCGGGTCTGGGTCGTCAACTGACCCGGCGTGATCCGGGCCGATCGGCCCATTTTCCCCGCATCAAACAGGAAGATGTGGCAAAGCCAGGGAGAGCGGTCTGCGCCCGCGATCCCTGGCTGTTTTCTTGCCCTTCGATAGATTTCGCCGTCACGGCGTGGGCGTTCGTGAGAGGTAGGTATACCCCTCGAGGCCACGCTCGTACTTGCGGATGAAGTGGCCGGACTCTTCGAGCGAAATGGTCCCCGCCCGCACGGCGGCCTCGACAGTCCGGCGCAGCTTGCTGGTCATGCTGGCCGCGCTGTACTGGACGAACTCGAGCACTTCCTCGATGGTGTCGCCCTTGACCACGTGCACGACCTCGTAGCCGCCGTCCGGCGTCAGCTTGATGTGGACGGCGTTGGTGTCGCCGAAGAGGTTGTGCATGTCCCCCAGGATCTCCTGGTACGCCCCGCAGATGAACACACCCAGCAGGTAATCCTCACCGTTGACCGGATGCAGTTCGAGCACGTCCTTGACGTCGCGCAAGTCGATGAACTGGTCGATCTTGCCATCCGAGTCGCAGGTGATGTCGGCAAGAATGCCTCGCCGCGTGGGCTCCTCGTTCAGCCGGTGGATGGGCAGAATGGGGAACAACTGCTGCACGGCCCAGAAGTCGGGCAGCGACTGGAAGCACGAGAAGTTGCAGAAGTACGTGTCGGCCATGCTCCGCTCGAGGCCTTCGAGGTCATCGGGCACGTACTCGAGTTCGCGCACGATCCGCAGAATCTTCTGGGCACAGGCCCAGAAGATGCTCTCGACCTGCGAGCGATCCTCCAGCGAGAGGTAGCCGTGACGGAACAGGCTCATGCACTCGTCACGGTAGTGCAGGGCGTCGTGGTAGCTCTCCTGGAAATTCTTCCGCGAGATGCTGCGGTGGACCTCCAACAGGTTGTGGAACGGCGCGGGCTTCTCGTCGGGGATGCTCTCGGGCACCTTGGTGTCGTGGAAGCTGCTGGTGCCCAGCACGTCGAAGACGAGCACCGAGTGGTGGGCGGTGATCGCCCGGCCCGACTCGGAGACAATGATCGGGTGCGGCACTTCGGCGGCGTCACAGGTGTCGAGGATGGTGCTGACGACGTCGTTGGCGTACTCCTGCAGCGTGTAGTTGGTGCTGCTGGCGAAGTTGCTCTGCGAGCCGTCGTAGTCCACAGCCAGCCCGCCGCCCACGTCGAACAGCCGCAACGGCGCGCCGAGCTTGACCATCTCGACGTACACGCGGCAGGCTTCCTCGAGCCCGTCGCGAAGCGAGCGGATGTTGGTGATCTGGCTGCCCAGGTGGAAGTGCAGCAGCTCCAGGCAATCGAGCATCTCGTGCTCGCGAAGGAAACGGATGGCCTCGATCAGCTCGGTGACGTTGAGCCCGAACTTGGATCGGTCGCCGCCGGAGGACTCCCACTTGCCCGAGCCGCGGCTGTTGAGCTTGGCTCGCACACCGATATGCGGCACGACGTTCAGCCGCTGGGCGAGACTGACGATCACCGGCAGCTCGCTGAACTTCTCGACCACGATGATGACGTGCTTGCCGATCTTGGTGCCCAGCAACGCCATCTCGATGTACTCTTCGTCCTTGTAGCCGTTGCAGATGACCAGCGGGTCGGGCGACTCGAGCATGGCCAGGGCGGCCAACAGCTCGGGCTTGGAGCCGGCCTCCAAACCGAACTGGTAGGGCTCGCCGTAGGCGACGATCTCCTCGACGACCTGACGCTGCTGGTTCACCTTGATGGGGTAAACGCCCAGGTACTTGCCTTTGTAGTCGCAGTCGGCGATGGCCTTGCGGAACGCCTCGTTGAGGGCTTCGACGCGAGCCCGCAGGATGTCCGAGAACCGGATGAGCATGGGCAGGTGAATACCCCGCCGGCGGAGTTCGTCGATGATCTGCTTGAGATCGACGGTGGCGCCGCCCGGCCCCTGGGGATGCACGCAGAGGTTGCCGGCCTCATTGATGCCGAAGAACGGCCAGCCCCAGTTGCGAACGTTGTAGAGCTCCAGCGAATCGCGGATGCTCCACTTTCGCATGGAATCGGGCTTGTGGAATACGGGTCGCTCGAGTTTGCCCATGTCACCTTTACCCTGCGTAAGGAACCCAAAGGTTGGTCAGCGGGAGCAACAAGTCGCGATCTTGCCGGAAGCGCCGGGGTTGCTGGTGGGTCAGACCACCTCTGGCCATGGATCGCGGACCCCGAATTATATCGATTGTGACAACTTGCGACTCTACGTCAAGAAAGATTTTCCCTAATGGGGGAAAAGTTTTGCGCAACGGAGGCTCCCCCCCCCGGGTCGCGCCTGCGGTCATCACCCGCGCAGCAGCGCGATGAGCTCATCGCGCAGGAGCCGCAGAGCCTGGCCGCGGTGACTGATGGCGTGCTTCTGCTCGGGGGCCATCTCGGCCGTGGTCATGCCGAACTCGGGCACCCAGAAGTGTGGGTCGTAGCCGAAGCCGTTGGTGCCGCGCGGCTGGTCGATAATACGACCCTCGACCACGCCCTGCGCTCGGGCCAGCACCCGCTCGCCGTCGCTGAGGGCGACCGCGCAACAGAATCGAGCCGTCCGCTTCTCATCGGGCACGCCGGCGAGCTTGCGAACGAGCAGGGCGTTGTTGGCGGCATCGCTCTTCGGCTCGCCGGCATACCGCGCCGAGCGCACGCCGGGCTCCCCGCCGAGGGCGTCCACCACCAGACCCGAGTCGTCGGCGATGGTCCACAACCCGCTGAGCCGGGCGTAATAGCGGGCCTTTAACTCGGCGTTGGCCATGAAGGTCTCGCCGTCCTCGACCGGCTCGGGCCAGCGGCGATCGGCGAACTCCTTCAGGTGCCGCCAGACGACCGTGTCATCGTCGCCGGCGAGGATCTCCCGCATTTCTTTGGCTTTGCCCGGATTGCCCGTGGCCAACAGGATTTCACGCATACTCATGATCCTGGTCGTGAACCTCAGTGTAGACGCAGTGGATGCAAAGGGCCTTGCTGGATTCGATGGGCGCATCGCGAGCCGGACATCTTCCCAGCCTGAGGCGGGCGAGACGCCCGCCCCCCAAGCCTCACACGTGCAGTGAGATATCCTTTTTCGCTCGCTTGCCGAGCCGCCGCAGGATGGGATCGACCACATTGGCCAGGAACCGATCGACCTGCTCGGGCGCCCGACCGACGTAGCGTTTGGGATCCAGGGCGGACTTCAGGTCCAAGCCGGCGAACGCCGGGTCGGCGGCCAGCCGTTCGATGAGGTCGTTGGGCCGGCCGTGCATCTTTACCTCGCGGGCTGCGGCCTGCGAATGTTGCCGAATGATCTCGTGCAATTCCTGCCGGTCGCCGGTCGCCGCTTTCTTTTTCCCTGCGGCGCCGCGCCGTCCCGACGCCGTGCCGTTCTTGCCGCCCCCTGCCGTCGCCAGCATGAGGATGTCCTCGGTGGCCATGAACGGCAGTTCGGCCATGACCCGCGACTCGATGACCTTGGGGTACACGACCAGCCCGCTGGCCACGTTGGCGGTGATCTTCAGAATGGCATCGGTACCCAGGAACATCTCGGGGATGGTGATGCGCTTGTTGGACGAATCGTCGAGCGTGCGCTCGAGCCACTGCTCGGCCGCGGTCTGGTAGAGGGAACTACAGGTCGAGATGACATAGCGGGCCAGACCGGTAATGCGTTCGCAGCGCATGGGGTTGCGCTTATAGGCCATGGCGGACGAGCCGACCTGCGTCGATTCGAAGGGCTCTTCGATCTCCTTCATGCCGGCCAGCAGCCGAATGTCGTTGGCGAACTTGTGAGCTCCGGCGGCGATGTTGGCCAGCGCGGCGGCGATCTGGGCGTCGATCTTGCGGGTGTAGGTCTGGCCGGTGACCGGCTCGCACAGGGCGAAGCCGAGCTTGTCGGCGACCAGGCGTTCGAGGCGATCGACCTTGCGGCTGTCGTTGTTGAACAGGGCCATGAAGCTGGCTTGCGTGCCGGTGGCCCCGCGGATGCCGCGGAACTGCAGGTTCTCGAGCCGGTACTCGATCTCCTCCAGGTCGCGTACGAAATCGTACGCCCACAAGCAGGCGCGGCGCCCGACCGTGGTCAGTTGGGCCGGCTGGTAATGCGTGTACCCCAGGCACGGCAGATCGCGCCATTGCCGGGCGAATCGGGCCAGGTGGTCGATGACGGCGACCAGCCAGTCGCGGATGAGCCCGAGGGCGTCGCGCATGATGATCAGGTCGGCGTTGTCGACCACGTCCATGCTCGTGGCGCCGAGGTGCAGGATCCCGCGAGCATTCGGTGCCACGTCGCCCCAGGTATGCAGGTGGGCCATGACGTCGTGCCGCAGCCGTTTTTCGTGGGCGGCCGCCGCTTTGAAGTCGATGTCGTCAATGGTGCGGCGCAGCTCGGCCAACTGCTTGCGAGTGATGGGCAGACCGAGTTCCGCCTCGGCCTCGGCCAGCGCCAGCCAGATCTGCCGCCAGGTTCGGATGCGCCGGCGGGCGCTGAACAGCTCGGCCATCTCGCGCGAGGCGTACCGCTCGACCAGGGGATTCTGATACGTTTCGTCCTTCGGCATGGGCAATCCTCTTCACTTTTGTGACGGGCGGCCGGGATCTTCGAGCGCCATCGTTCGCCCCGGGCGGCCGTCCGCCGGGCGAACAGTGTATGGAAAGATCGCCCCCATTCCAATTATCGGGGCAAATTAGAATCGCGACCGCAACGACCATTGGCTAGGATTGGCCTGGGTGGTTGACTGGAGATCAGGAATGGCTGGTTTCTGGAAACGATGTTCCGCGGGAGCGCCACCGCGGGAGTACGAGGCTGCGAGTAAGCTGATCGTCTGCCCACACTGCGGCGGATTGACGTTCGACAAGTCGGAGGCACAACTCAACACGGCAGGAATGACCTTCCTGAACCTGGAATGGGCCAACCGGTCCGCCACGACGTTGATCTGCACCACCTGCAGCCGGATCGAATGGTTCCTCAACGAACCCAAGCAGATCACCTATACCTGACAACGGAGGAGGTCTCTATGCCCGAACGGACGCCGATCAATCCCGATCACGAGTCCACGCGGAACGTGTTCCGAGTGGCCGGACCGCTGGTCTTCGGCCTGGGCGGATTGTTCATGATCATCGGGTTCGTGGATTTCGCCTCGGGCTTCGGCGGCACGAAGCCGCCGACAATGTTCTGGTGCTTTTTTGTGGGCATGCCGCTCCTCGGTATCGGCGCGACCATGACGCGGGCCGGATACGCCGGGAAGATCGCCCGCTACTACTCACAGGAGATCACGCCGGTAGCGACCGACACGTTCAAGTACGCCGCCCGCGAAACCAAAGACAGCATCCGCGAGATCGCCGGAGCCATTCGCGAAGGCTTGGTCAGCGGGACAAGCGAATCGGCTCGCGTCGAGCCGATGCCGGGTACGGCCCCGGCCACTCCCCCACCGCTGACCGTTCGGATTCTCCGCTGTCACCGCTGCAACCACGACAACACCGCCGAGGCGCGGTTCTGCTCGCAGTGCGGCGTGGCACTGGCCAAGCAGGTCCCCTGCCGTCATTGCGACGAGCTGAACGATCCCGACGCGAAGTTCTGCGACAACTGCGGCAAGCCGATCGCCTGACCGCGCACCCCCGGAGGCGGGCGTCCTGCCCGCCGAATGCAGGCAGGATGCCTGCCCCATAATGCAGCGAGGCGGGCAAGATGCCCGCCCCCCAACAGCCCTCGCTTTGACGCGGTTGCGTGCGGACATAAGATACCCCCATCGGTACAGCGTTCGCCCGGCAGCGCGTGTGCACCCCCTCTCTCGAACACGCCGCACACGTACGGCCGGCGCACGCGACGGACCTATCAAGGCCCGATGGCGGCTCTATCAAGGGTGCACGCAGCATGCTCACCATGACGTTCCTCGGTGTGGGCTCGGCCTTCGCCAAGCGCAACTTCCAATCCAATGTGCTCGTGGAGGCATGGGAGAAAGGCCCCGATTACCAGGCGGTTCCCGACGACACACTACTCATTGACTATGGCACGACCGGCCCCCAGGCGTTGTACGCCCTGATGCGCAAGCCGGGCTTCGAGTACCTGGCCCGCGGCAACACCATCAACTACCCGGCCATCCACCGCGTGTTTATCACCCATCAGCACGCCGACCACATCGGCGGCCTGGAAGAGATGGCGATGATGAACGCGTACCACTACGGCGACCGCAAGAACGGCAAGCGGCACAAGCCGCAGATCATCAGCTCGCTGAGCATTCTCATGAATCTGTGGGACCACTCGCTCAAGGGCGGTCTGAGTGTCATGGCCGGCCGCTACGCACTCTTGCAGGATTACTTTTTCATCCTGGCACTCAACCCTGCCGAACCGGGCAAAGACCGGTTCACCATGCTTAAGCGATACCACTTGCGGCTGTTCCCCACCGACCACATCCACATCGAGCGTAAGTACGATTGGCCGAGCTACGGCCTGTTTATCGAGGATGCCCAGACGCAGCAAGCGGTGTTCTTCACCGGCGACACACGATTCGACTACCCGGCCTATTCGCGCATGATGGAACAGGCGCATATCTGCTTCCACGACACACAATTGTTTGACGAACCCAACCCCGTGCATGCGCTCATCAGTGAGCTGCGCACGCTGCCCGAGTCCATCCGTCGCAAGACGTACCTGTATCATTACGGCGATGATTGGGACTCGGGGCCCTACGACGATGTGAGCGAGCAATTCGCGGGATTCGCGGTCCCCGGCCAGCGCTATCGAGTGCTGGAATGAAGTTCAAAAACAAGAGACAGAAGACAGGAGACAGCACAGAAGACAAACGTCTCGAAACTCCCTCACTGAATTAGAAGTCGGCGGGGATAAACCCCGCCGCTCGCTGATCTGAAAGCTGATAGCTGACAGCTGAGAGCTTCACCCGCAATCAACTCTTCCCGTTCTTCAGGTATCGATCGATGTTGGCCGCGGCGGCCTTTCCATCGCCCATGGCGAGAATGACCGTGGCTGCTCCGCGAACGATGTCGCCGCCCGCGAACACGCCGGGCATGCTGGTCATGCCGTTGGCATCCACCTCGATGTAGCCCCACTTGTTCAGCTTGAGCGCGGGCGTACTGCGGGTAAGCAACGGGTTGGAGCGTGTGCCGATGGCCTCGATGAACACCTGGCAAGGAATCTCGAACTCACTGCCGGGGATGGGCTCGGGCCGGCGGCGTCCCGAGGCGTCGGGCTCGCCCAATTGCATGCGCTGGCAGCGAACGGCCCGCACCCAGCCGTCGTCAGTGCCCAACACCTCGATCGGGTTCACCAGGAACTCCATGCGGACGCCTTCTTCTTCGGCGTGCTTGACCTCTTCCGCCCGGGCGGGCATCTCGGCGCGGGATCGGCGGTACACGAGCGTGGCGGGGTCGGCCCCCAGGCGTCGGGCCGTGCGCACCGAGTCCATGGCTGTGTTACCGCCGCCCACGACGACGACCTGCTTCGAACGGATCACCGGTGTCTCGTGCTCTGGGAACTGGAAGGCGCCCATGAGATTCACGCGCGTGAGATACTCGTTGGCGGAATAGACGCCCTTGAGGTTCTCGCCCGGGATGCCCTGGAAGATGGGCAGGCCGGCACCGTTGGCGATGAACACCGCGTCGAAGCCCTGCTCGGTCATCAGTTCGTCGATAGTGTACGTCTGACCGATGACGACGTTGCAGACGATCTCCACGCCGAGCTTGCGGAGTTTCTCGACTTCCTGCTCGACGATGACTTTAGGCAGGCGAAACTCGGGAATGCCGTAAATGAGCACGCCGCCCGGTTTGTGCAGCGCCTCGAAGACTGTGACCGCATGGCCCAGTTTGGCCAGTTCACCGGCACAGGTGAGCCCAGCCGGCCCGGCCCCTACTACTGCCACGCGCTTACCCGTGGGAGGCGGCGGGACGCACTGGTCGGGCCGATTCGCGCGAGCCCAGTCGGCCACGTAACGCTCGAGATAACCGATGGCCGCTGCCGACGACTTGTTCGTGCGGATGCACTTGGCCTCGCACTGATTCTCCTGCGGGCAGACTCGGCCGGTGATGGCGGGCAGCACGTTGGCGGCATAGAGAATGTCGGCGGCCTTGTTCAGGTCGCCCTCGGCCACGGCCGCCACGAACGCCGGAATGTCCACCCCCACCGGACAGCCGGAGACACACTTGGCGGGCCGGCAGCGCAGACAGCGCTCGGCCTCCAGGCTCGCCGCCTCGGCGGCCAGCCCGCAATTGACCTCCAGGAAGTTGCCGGCGCGCGTCGCGGGGTCCTGTTCCGGCATCTGCTGCCGGGGAATCTTCATCCGTTCGGCCGGTTTCAACGACATATCACTTCACCTGCGTTCAATCGCGCCACGTGCGACGGGCACGGGGCCGGTGTCACTTTCAAACAAACCGCTCAAGAGTGCTGGCCAATATGAATCGGGCCACTCACGTCGCGCTGGTCAAACCTTTCACCGCCGCGTCAAGCCGGCACTCGTGGCCCGTGCCTTCGCCGTTCCCACCGGCATGACCATTACCGCTTTCATTCGCGCTGCGGACGCGCTCATACAGATACCGTTCCTGCTCGCGATAAGCGGTCAGTCGGCCGGTCAATTCGGCGAAGTCGACCTGGTGGGCGTCGAACTCGGGTCCATCCACGCACGCGAAGAGCATTTTGCCGCCCACCATCACACGGCAGCCGCCACACATGCCCGTGCCATCCACCATGATGGGATTGAGCGACGCCACGGTGTGGATGCCGAACGGTCGCGTCACGTCGGCGACCGCTTTCATCATGGGCACGGGCCCGGCGGTGATGACGGCGTTCACGGGGTTGGACGAATCGGCGATGAGCTCGGCGAGCTTCTGCGTGACGAACCCCTTGAAGCCGTAGCTCCCGTCGTCGGTGCAGGGGTGAACGGCCTGGCAGAACCGGGCCAGTTCGGTTTCGAGGATCACGTAAGGCCGGCTGCGTCCGCCGATCACCGCGGTAACCCGGTTACCCGCCGCTCGGAACGCACGGGCCTGGGGATGAATCACGGCCGTGCCCACGCCGCCGCCGACGAGCACGACATGGCCAAACTTTTCAATTTCAGTGGGCCGGCCGAGCGGCCCGGCGACGTCCAGGATGTGCTCGCCGGCTTCCAGTGAGCAGAGGCGATGCGTGGTGGCCCCCACGACCTGCACCACCAGCGTGATAGTCCCGGCCGCGGCGTCCGAGTCGGCGATGGTCAGCGGAATGCGCTCGCCGCGATCGGCGACACGCAGGATCACGAAGTGCCCGGCCTGGTGACGGGCGGCGATCCGCGGAGCGCGAACGACCATCCACCGGACGTTCGGCGCCAACCAGCGGGCCTGTTCGATCAAAAACATCCTGACAAACCCTCCGGATGTCCCCAGCGAGAAGCGGGCCGGCCTTTTAGACCCGCCAGACCGGCTGATCGTACCGGGCATCATTGCAACGATCAATACTGCGCGAGCGATTCGAGAAGGGTTCTGCATAAAGTATTCGCGATCGCGATCAACAGAAGAAGCAGAGCTGATTGAGGTTAGGACCGGATCGACGTGCCGTATTGCCGCTTCGATGCTTGCTTGATCCGTCGTGCCACGCCGGGTACTGTAGGGACTGACAATGGTATCCCCGAATGAACCGCTCGACTACTCATTGCCTCATGCCCGGAGAACCGTTGACATGGCTTCAGCCAATCCCCGAACCGGTCTTCCCGGCCTCGACCACGTTCTGCGCGGCCTGATTCCCGGCGACAACATCGTCTGGCAGGTGGACTCGATCGAGGATTATCGCCCCTTCCTGGAACCGTACTGCCGGGCGGCGATCGCTGACGGCGAGCGATTAATCTACTTCCGGTTCGCCAAACACGAACCGCTGATCGGCCCGGAGTGCGGCGCTGAGATCTGCGAGTTGCACCCGGAGGATGGCTTCGAACAGTTCATCACCGCGATTCACCGGACGATCGAGCAGACCGGCCGCGGCGGCTACTACGTGTTCGACTGCCTGTCCGACCTGGCGGTGGACTGGTACAGCGACCGCATGCTGGGCAACTTCTTCCGGCTGACGTGTCCGTACCTGTTCGACGTTGAGGCCATCGCCTATTTCGCGATTCTCAAGAACTACCACTCCGTGCACGCTTCGGGCATCATCGCCGAGACCACGCAGGTCCTGCTGGACGTGTACCGGCACAAGGGCAAGCTGTACATTCACCCCATTAAGGCCCAGCAACGTCACTCGCCGACCATGTACATGCTGCACTCGTTCGAAGGCGAGACGTTCGAGCCGGTGATGGAGAGTTCCACCATCTCCGAGATCCTGGCCGATTTGCCCTGGGAAGGCTCCGACCCGGCTCGCACGCGGCTGGGCGTGTGGAACCGGGCGTTCGCCCAGGCCGAACGGCTCATGGATCCCGTGCACGGCGAGTGTCCGCTCGGCCAGGCCGGAGACCTCATGCGACGATTGCTCCGCATGATCGTCACCCGCGACGAGCGCGTGCTCGAGCTGGCCGAGAAGTACTTCACGCTGAACGACGTGCTGAACATCTGGCGGCGGATGATCGGCACCGGATTGATCGGCGGCAAGTCGGTAGGCATGCTCCTGGCCCGAGCCATTCTCACCCGTACGGATCCCCGCTGGAAAGACCTGCTGGAGGTTCACGACTCGTTCTACATCGGCTCGGACGTGTTCTACACGTACCTGGTGCAGAACGGCTGCTGGTGGCTGCGTCAGAAGCAGGCCAACCCGGCGACGTTCCTCGAAGGTGCCGAGGAGGCCCGTCGACGCATCCTGGCCGGCACGTTTCCCGAGGACGTGCGCAAGCAGTTCTCGGATATGCTCGACTACTTCGGCCAATATCCGATCATCGTGCGGTCGAGCAGCCTCCTGGAGGACGCGTTCGGCAATTCGTTCGCCGGCAAGTACGAGAGCGTGTTCTGCGCCAACCAGGGCTCGCGGGACAAGCGGTTGGAAGACTTCATGTCGGCCGTCCGCACCATCTACGCCAGCACCATGAGCGAGAAGGCGTTGCGCTACCGGGCGCAGCGCGGTTTGCTCCACAAGGACGAACAAATGTCACTGCTGGTCCAGCGAGTGTCGGGCGCGTTCTCGGGCCATCTGTTCTACCCACAAGTGGCGGGCGTGGGCCTGTCGTTCAACCCGTACGTGTGGGGCGAGGGGATCGATCCGAAGGCCGGTATGCTGCGTCTGGTGTTCGGCTTGGGCACGCGGGCGGTCGATCGAAGCGATGACGACTACACCCGCGTGGTCGCGTTGAACGATCCCGAGCGCCGGCCCGAAGCGAGCTTCGACGAGGTGCGGCGGTACACACAGCGACGAGTGGACACGCTCGATCTGGCCGCCAACCGGCTGGTCTCCAACGATTTCATCGACGTCGCCAACCAGAGTCCGGGCATCCCGCTCGAAATGTTCGCCTCTCGCGACCAGGAGCTCGAGCGGCTGGCCGCCGAGACCGGCCGTCGCGACATGTTCCCGTGGATCCTCACGTTCGAGCGGCTGTTGTCGCAAACCGACTTCCCGAAGGACATGCGCGACATGCTCCAACAACTGGAGAAGGCGTACGGCTCGCCGGTGGATGTCGAGTTCACCGCCAATTTCTTCGACCGGCGTCATTACAAGATCAATCTCGTGCAGTGCCGGCCGCTGCAAGTCAGCGCGGACGAGACCGCGGTCACGGAAACGCCCGGCCCCATCGACGAATCGCGGATCGTGCTCAAGGCCCACGGGGCGGTCATCGGCCACAGTCGCAGTATTCGCATCGACCGAATTCTCGAGGTCGTGCCTTCCGTGTACGGGCAATTGCCCGTGAAGGATCGCTATTCCATCGCCCGGTTGATCGGCCAGGTCATGCACATCAACGATACGGAGCCCGGGAACATCCTCATCATGGGCCCGGGTCGCTGGGGAACGACGACGCCGTCGCTGGGGGTGCCCGTCTCGTTCGCGGAGATCAACACCGCGTCCGTGCTGTGCGAGATCGTGGCCATGCGTGACGATCTGGTTCCCGACGTTTCGCTCGGGACGCACTTCTTTAACGAGCTGGTGGAGTGCGACATCCTTTACCTGGCGCTGTTCCCGAACCGCAAGGACAACTTGCTTAACCAGGAGTTGCTGGCGAGTCTGCCCAATCGACTGGCCGACCTGATCCCGTCCGCCGCCAACCGGGCCGACGTCGTGCGAGTCATCAACGCTGCCGATCTGCCCGACGGGGCCACGTTCCGGCTTCACGCGGAGAACGCCAAGCAGGAAGTCATCTGCTACGTGGATCAAGCCCGGTGAGACTGTGCATTCCTCCGCGACCAGCGAGCCGCCGGGCTTGTCCCGGCGGACTCAGTTCGACCGGGCCCGGGCACTCAACGCGAACGACAATTGCGCTGGCTTATCGCTTATAGCTCAGAGCTTGCAGCTCTTCCTGCAACCCGAAGGGGAAAAGAGACGGCGGGAATTCCACTCAGCTCGAAGTAGATCGAGAAGGTGTGCACACTGGCATCGAAGCGCTCGCGGGGAGATCACGACGCCCAGATGGAATCCGTCGTGGCGTAGAGAATGACCGAACGAGCCGGGCCGTGAGAGTGGCGGCCGTTGTGGGCGGAGTTCACGCCGGTGTAGAACAGGTGCCACTTACCGTCGTGTTGGACGAGGCCGGCCGGCGGATAGATGCCGTACGAGTCCGGCTGCGTCTGCGAGCCGCGCGGCAACCACGGCAGTCGATGCGGACGGTGCCAGTTGATCCCGTCGGATGAGAAGCACCACTCTAGATCCATGGTCTGCGCCTTCGCCCGATAATGGCCCAGCATGCCGACGCGACCTTCGGGCGTGTATGTGACCGACAAGTGATAGAACTGCTGGTCGACCGGATCGCGCTCGTCACGCTGGATGACGCGCGTGCGACCTTCGAAATGCAGACCGTCCTCCGACACGTAACGATCGACCACCCGCATGTAGCCGGGGATGTTGTCCTCGGGCACGATGCCGGCGTCGCCCGCGGGCAGTCTCACCAGACCGACGCTGTACATCTCGAACGTGCCGTCGGCCAGCCGGTAAATCATGGTGGCGTCGTTGGAGATGAGCCGCGACGGAGCCTCGGGCTCGCCGGCCGGCCGTGAACCAGGCGTCCGCGTGAGCACGACGCCGTCGGGCGTGGGAATGCCGCGAGCCGCCCGGTCGTTCGGATGCCACAACACGGGCCGATGCGGATTCACGACCTTGTAGCGTTTGCCGTCATCGCTTTCGGCGGCCAGATAGCGGAGGATCTCCGGCCCGTGGGCCCAGAAGTAGATGCGATGCCGCCCGTTCGCCAGCCGCACGTGCACGACCTGCGTGGGCTTCCAGCCGTCGGGCAGATGGCCAATCGCGAACTCGCTGTCGTCCGGCTCGCCCGGCGTGCAGACAGCCGGCACTTTGCGGAAGGGTTCGCCCGGCGTACCCTCGGCATACGCGATCGCGAACCCCTTGCCGCGCGGCGAATACCAGATGCGCCACTTGCCATCGTCCAGAGGCTCGGCGGGTGATGTGAAGTTCTGGATCTGTCCGCCTTCCCAGGGCTCGGTGGCTTCGAGCACAATGCCGTGTTTGTGCCAGGCCGTCGGCGGACAGGGCTGCGGCATGCCGTCCGCCCCTGCCTGGTTGCCGACCGCTCGAACGAGACTCGGCCCGGCGACGACGACGCCGGCCGCCCCGGCCACGTGCTGCAGAAATTCACGACGATTCATGGGCTTGCCCCGGTCCTGTCTGTTCAACTGGCATCGCATCGGCCGGCGGCCGACACCGGGAGGTTGTACCATAAAGAAACGAAGGCACCAAAGGCGATCTTCGCACCTCGGTGCCTTCGTAGTCCAATCTCATCGTCCGCACAAGCTCAAACGTGGCTCGTACGGCGATCGAACTGCCCGGCGATCAGACCAGGCCCTGGTCGATCATGGCATCGGCGACCTTGACGAAGCCGGCGATGTTGGCGCCCAGCACGTAGTTGGTCGGCTGGCCGTACTCCCGGGCGGTCTGGGCCACGTTGGTATGGATCGCCTTCATGATCTCCTTGAGTCGGGCGTCCACTTCCTCGCGCGTCCAGTTGAGGTGCTGCGAGTTCTGGGACATCTCCAGCCCCGAGGTGGCCACGCCGCCGGCGTTGGCAGCCTTGCCGGGGCCGTACATGATCTTCTTTTCCACGAACAGATCGACGCCGGCGGGCTCGGTGGGCATGTTGGCCCCTTCGCTGACGAGGATGCAACCGTTCTTGAGCAGTTCCTTGGCGTCCTCGCCGCTGATTTCATTCTGCGTGGCCGAGGGGAACGCGCAGTCGCACTTGATGCCCCACGGACGAGCCCCGGCTTTGAACTGCACGCCCTTGAATCGCTCGGCGTACTCGCGGATGCGGCCGCGGCGGACGTTCTTTAGCTCCATCACGTAGGCGAGCTTGTCGGGGTTGATCCCGTCCGGGTCGTAGATCGTGCCGTCCGAGTCGGACAGGCTGACGCACTTCCCGCCGAGCTCGGTCACTTTCTCGACGGTGTATTGAGCGACGTTGCCCGATCCGGAGACGGTGCAGATCTTGCCCTTGAGGCTGTCGCCGCGCATGGCCAGCATTTCCTGGGCGAAATAGGTTGAGCCATAGCCGGTGGCCTCGGGCCGGATGAGCGATCCGCCCCAATTGAGGCCCTTGCCGGTGAGCACGCCGGTGAACTCGTTGCGGATGCGCTTGTACTGGCCGAACAGGTAGCCGATTTCCCGGCCGCCCACGCCGATGTCGCCGGCGGGGACGTCGGTGTCAGCCCCGATGTGCTTGCACAGCTCGGTCATGAACGACTGGCAGAAGCGCATGACCTCGTTGTCGCTCTTGCCCTTGGGATCGAAGTCGGAGCCGCCCTTGGCGCCGCCCATGGGCAGCGTGGTCAGTGAGTTCTTGAGAATCTGCTCGAAGCCCAGGAACTTGAGGATGCCCAGGTTGACCGTCGGATGGAAGCGCAGGCCGCCCTTGTAGGGACCGATGGCGCTGTTGAACTCGACGCGATAGCCCTTGTTGACGTGTATCTCGCCCCGATCGTCCATCCAGGGTACGCGGAAGATGATGATCCGCTCGGGCTCGGTGATCCGCTCAAGGATGCGGTGCTTCTGGTACTTGGGGTGCCGCTCGAGGACGGGCTCCAGTGACTCGAGCACCTCCTTGACGGCCTGATGGAATTCAGGCTCGTGGGGGTTGCGGCGCACCACAAGTTCGAGGACGTCGGTTGCATAAGACATACTGCATCTCCTGTTGTCAACGGTTCACGAAAACGAATTTTCGTGCGGGCGGATCGTCGCAGAGCCACTCCGGCGCGGTTTCGTGAAACAAATCACGACCTTCAGCCCAGTATATCGAGGCTGAACTATTATTGGAATGGGTATGTCTTGATACTTGTCATAAGCCGGACTAATGGTACAATAGACGACATGAACATCGAAACCTTGCGGATTTACTGTTCGGTTGTGCGGTCCCAGAGCTTTTCCCGCGGGGCGGCCATGAACAACGTCTCGCAGTCGGCGGCCAGCCAGGCGGTGCACCAGCTCGAGCGGACGTTCGGGGTGCAGCTGATCGACCGGACGAAGCGGCCGTTCGTCCTCACCCCCGAGGGGGAGGTCTGCTACGAGGGCCTGCGGGAAGTCCTTCAGCAGTACGACGCCGTGGAGGCCCGGGTGCTCTCCTTGCGTCAGGAGATCGCGGGCAGCGTCCGCGTGGCGGCCATCTACTCCATCGGCCTGCACGACATGAGCCGCCGCATGCAGGAGTTCATGAGCCGTTACCCCAAGGCCAAAGTTCGGCTGGAATTCCTCGGGCCCAACCGGGTGTACGAGGCGGTCCTCGACGAGGAGGCGGACCTCGGCATCGTGTCGTACCCCCAGGCGGGGCGCGGCCTGACGGTCATCCCGCTGCGATCGGAAAACATGGTCCTGGTCTGCCACCCCGACCACCATCTGGCCCGGCTCAAAAAGGTGACGTTGACGCAACTGCGGGGCGAGAACTTCATCGGGTTCGAGAAGAGCCTGCCCATCCGCAAGGAACTGGATCGCCACCTGCGAGACAACCAGGTCAACGTCCGCATGGTGATGGAGTTCGACAACATCGAGACCATCAAGCAGGCGGTGGAGATCGGGGCCGGCCTCAGCATTCTCCCCGAGCCCACCATTCAGAAGGAACTCAAGATCGGGACGCTCGCCTGCGTGCCGCTGGCCGTCCACAAGATTCGCCGGCCCATCGGAATCATTCACCGCCAGCGCAAGGCGTTCACCCCCACCATCTCCAAGTTCGTGGAGTTGCTGAAGGAAACGCTGGGCGGCCCGGAAGAGGATGAAGAGTCCCCTGCCCCGCAGACCACCGAAGAGACGGCGCGAAAACAGTCCCAGTAACGAAGCCGCCGCCCGCACAACGCCCGCCGAATCGGTCGAAAAAGGCGTGTCGGCGAGCCATTGGCGACCAGCGCCCGACACGAGTATGATTCCTCGCCTCGGTACGGGATGTGTGGTTCTCAGGATGGAAAAAAGAGTCTCATGGAAGAGCGTCATCTCCGGAAAATCGCGGGCGAGTTGAACCTGAACGTTCAGAACGTGCGGACCACGGCCGAACTGCTGGCCGGCGGCGCGACAGTACCGTTCATCGCCCGATACCGTAAGGAAGCCACGGGAAGTCTGGACGAGGTGGCGATCGCCGCGATTCGCGACCGGCTGGAGCAATTGGCGGAGCTGGACAAGCGGCGAGAAGCGATCATCAGCTCACTTGCCGAACGCAATCTGCTGACTGACGAATTGAAGGAGAAGCTCGACGCCGCCGAGACGCTGGCGGTGCTCGAAGACATCTACCTGCCCTTCCGGCCCAAGCGGCGCACGCGGGCGACGATCGCCAAGGAAAAAGGCCTCGAACCGCTGGCCGACATCCTGTTCGCCCAGGACGCCCAGACGCAACCCGAAGCGGAAGCGGCCAAGTTCATCAACGAGGAAAAGGGCGTAACGTCCGTCGAGGAGGCCCTGGCCGGCGCCCGCGACATCATCGCCGAGCGAGTCAGCGAGGATCAGCAGGCCCGCGAAGCCATGCGCAAGCTCTTCTTTGAGAAGGGGACGATCCGCTCGCGGGTGGTGAAAGGCAAGGAGACGGAAGGGGCAAAGTTCAAGGATTATTTCGAGTGGTCGGAAAGCGTGGCGAACGCCCCGTCGCACCGAGTCTTGGCCATGCGCCGCGGCGAGACCGAAGGCTTTCTCATACTGGAGGTCGGCCCGGACGAAGCGGCAGCGCTGAACATTCTCGACGGGATGTTCGTCCGCGGCCGGGGCCTGGCCGCCGATCAAGTGAAGCTGGCCGTCCACGACGGCTACAAGCGGCTGCTCGCTCCCTCCATGGAAACCGAGGTCCGCATGGAGATGAAGAAGCGGGCGGACGAGGCGGCTATCGCCGTCTTCGCCCAGAACCTGCGCGAGCTGCTGCTCGCCCCGCCCCTCGGTCGAAAGAACGTGTTGGCGCTGGATCCGGGCTACCGCACGGGCTGCAAGCTGGTCGTGCTCGACCGTCAGGGCAAGCTGCTGCATCACGACGTGATCTACATCACGCACTCGCAGCGCGAAACGGCTCAGGCCGGCCTGTTGGTCAAAGCGCTGTGCGACAAGTACGAAATCGAGGCGATCGCAATCGGCAACGGCACGGCCAGCCGCGAAACCGAGGCCTTCATCCGCGGTCTGGGCCTGCCTTCATCCATCATCGTGGTGATGGTCAACGAGAGCGGCGCATCCGTGTACTCGGCGTCGGAGGCCGCCCGCGAAGAGTTCCCCGATCATGACGTGACCGTGCGCGGCGCGGTGTCCATCGGCCGCCGTCTGGCCGACCCGCTGGCCGAGCTGGTGAAGATCGATCCCAAGAGCATCGGCGTGGGCCAGTATCAGCACGACGTGGATCAGACCGCGCTGAAGAAGAGCCTCGACGACGTGGTCATCAGTTGCGTGAACAGCGTGGGCGTCGAGGTCAACACGGCCAGCCGCCAGTTATTGACGTACGTGTCGGGCCTGGGTCCGCAGTTGGCCAAGAACATCGTCGAGTATCGCAATGCCAACGGCCCGTTCCGCTCGCGCAAGCAGTTGCTGGAGGTGCCGCGGCTGGGGGCCAAGGCGTTCGAGCAGGCGGCGGGCTTCCTGCGGATTCGCGACGGTGAGAACGTGTTGGACGCCAGCGCGGTTCACCCCGAGAGCTACCCCATTGTCGAGAAGATGGCCGCCGACGTCGGCTGCAGCGTCGCCGACCTCCTGCGCGATGAATCGCTCCGGCGCAAGATCGAATTGCGCAAGTACGTGAGCGACAAGGTGGGCCTGCCCACACTGAACGACATCATGCAGGAGCTGGCCAAGCCGGGCCGCGACCCGCGTGAGAAGTTCGAGGCGTTCTCGTTCGCCGAAGGGGTGGAGAAAATCGAGGACGTCAAGCCGGGCATGAAGCTGCCGGGGATCGTCACCAACGTGACCGCGTTCGGCGCGTTCGTGGACATCGGCGTGCACCAGGACGGGCTCGTGCACGTCAGCCAGTTGGCCGACCGATTCGTCAAGGATCCCAACGAAGTGGTCAAGGTCCATCAGCGGGTGATGGTCACGGTGCTGGAAGTGGATCTGGAGCGCAAGCGCATCGCATTGTCCATGCGATCCAATCCCGAAGCCGCGCCGCGACGCGAGGCCGGCGTGTCCACGCCTCGTACGACCCCTCGACCGATGCCCGGTCCCGCTCCGCGACAAGCCGTTCGATCACCGGAGCGACGTGCCGAACCGGCAAACGGCGGTTGGTTCTCGGCCGCACTCAACGAGGCCAAGCACGCCAGGAGGAAGTGAGTTGGTCAGTGGCCAGTGGTCAGTTGTCAGTGGTCGGATCCGTTGTCCAGTAATCCGTTGTTTTGGAGGCGGGAGGCAGGCACGCACGCGGCCCCCCCGGTCCGCAGCCGAGACACGACACAACTGACCAAAGTCCAGAGCCCCAACCACTGAGCACGGACAACTGACAACGGGCTAACTCGGCCGGGTTGCCGGCTGGGCCGGCGCTCGCGACCGGCCGCGGACCAGGATGGGGGCCACCATCTCCCGGATGAAGGCCCGATCGGTGGTACCGGCATGTCTTAGTTTGATGGGACCGACGCCGCCGTGCGGATACCAACGGTAATTGTGCACGCGAGCGGCGTAGGCTTCGCGCGTCTGCCTGCTCGCCGACGGCGGCACTCGGGCCCCGACCAAGCCGGCCACCTGCGACGTGTACTCTCGATCCACCGTGCCCACCAACGGCACGACGCCTTTCAGCACCGGATCGTCAGGCGACCAGAAGAAGTAGATGCCGCCGCGGACCCGCCGGAGGGCGCGGCTCAGGTCGTATTCCGCGGATAGGCTCGAGCTGAGCATGATCACGTTGTCGACCTGGTACTTGGAAGGCAAGGCCTCGAGGGCGAAGACGGCGATACCCGTTCCGGCGCTGAGGCCGATGATGTTCACGCTGGCCCCTGGATGCTCGTCAAGGTACTTGGCAATCTCTTTGGCCAGCACAGTCCCCTGCCGCCGGTTATAGGAGATGACCATCTGGTCCACGATAGGGCCGAGATAAGTGGCCCAGATGAAATGCTTGAACTGGCCCTGGTAGCCTCCGTCCTCGAGTCCGAGCGGGACGGTTTCCTTGCCGAAGCCGAGATTGCCCGCCCCATCGAGATACCAGGTCCGCTGGTTGGGATCCGATCCGCCGCGGACGAACTGTGGGCGGTTCCCCAAAATGCACCCGGAACCGCTCGACAACAGAACGGCGGTAACCAGACCCATTATGGCGTGACGCATCCGAGCGTAACTCCGTGCGGGACCATTCCCGGAAAAGCCGGGCAGTGTACCAGAGTTGGCCGGCAAATGCACCGGCACCGCCCTGTTGAACCTTCCGAACCAGCTGGAAGGTGTGCCCGGTTTCCGGGGATCGAGCGGTAGCGCCGGCCCGCGAGGAATGCCACCCCATGAACAGGTCCATGGGTTCTTGTTCTACGGATGCGGCAGGGCCATGGTTCGGCCGCCCGTTCCTCCGGGCGAGTCTCGCCATCAGCGCGGCCCATAGTCGATCAGCATCAGCCTGGCTTCCAGTTGTCCATCCCCGTACAGCTCCATGCGCAGGATGCCGTGGTACGGCACCCGAGGGCTGACCCAGGTTCGCCGGACATACTGGATTTCCTCGTCGGTCCAGCGGTCCTCGTAGAGCGTGGCCTGCCATTGGCGGCCGGCGGCTTCGCACCAGTCCGTTTTAGCAGAACGAACCGCCTGACGCCGCTGTGCTTGGCGGGCGAGTGGATCCTCCTGCGGGTCGTCCTCGCGTTTGGCCGGCTCGCCCATCGTACGGCCGGCCTGTCGCACGGTAATGCGAGTTGATACGCTGATGCCCGTCACTTCGAGGATCTCGTATTTCAGCCGCTGCCCCGCGAGCGTCTCGTATTCGGCCCACTCACCGGGAGCGGCATCCGCCAGCGGCCGCCACGCAGGCACGTCGGCCGCGGCAGGGGAGCGCGGCGTGGATGTGCGAGCGGATGAATCGACCGAATCGGCTTGAACCGATGGAACGGATGGCTCGGGCTCAAGGGGCTCGTCCACCGCGCTTGATGACACCGGCGAAAGTGTCTCGCCGGCCACAGGCGCCGGCAGTGTCGTTGCATCCGGCCGCGCATCAGGCGCGGACTCACGCTCGCATCCGTACACTGCGACAAAGAAAGAACACAGACTCAATCCATTCAGAGCAAGCCAATACCCTGCGATGCCCGCGCGGCGACGACGTCGTCTGCCGAAGTTCATCCGTCATTCACTCCGATCGTCTTTGGACTGCTGAGGTCCACTTGTCTGAGCTCGTCGTTCAGGTTTATCATTTTGATGACTATGCATCCGACATGTTTCGATATCGCAACCGGAGTCGTGCATGTACCCAGCCATCGGAAGCCGTGCCCCATCGTTCTCCGCGCCTGACGCCAACGGCCAACGTATTTCACTTTCCAGTTTTCGGGGTAAGAAGATCGTGGTTTTGTACTTCTACCCCAAGGACAACACGTCGGGCTGCACGAAAGAAGCGTGCGGATTTCGCGACGCCCACGAACTGTACCAGCAAGCGGGCATCCAGGTGCTCGGCGTCTCGCCGGACAGCGTCGCGTCGCACCAGAAGTTCGCCAGCAAGTACGCATTGCCTTTCCCGCTGATCAGCGATGAAGACAAGCAGATCTGCGAAGCGTATGGCGTCTGGCAGGAAAAGTCCATGTACGGGCGGAAGTACATGGGCGTGGCCCGCACGACGTTCGTGATCGACAAGCAAGGGCGGATCGCGCACATTTTCGAGAAGGTCAAAACGACCGGCCACGACCAGGAAGTGCTGGAGTGGATTCGCGCGAATCTGCAGTAGATGAATCCGGGGCGGCGACGCTTCTCACGTCCCGCCCTCGTGTCATCCTTACTCACGCACACGGCTGTTGCTGCGAGAGGCAGTGCAGCGTCCCCAGCCCCCAGACCAGATCGCGGGAATAGATGCCGACCACTGGTCGATCCGGGAATAGTTCGGCCAGAATGTCGAGCGCCTCGCGATCGGCGGGATCGTTGAACGTGGGCACGATGACGGCAGCGTTGCCGATGTAGAAGTTGGCATAGCTGGCCGGCAACCGCTGGCCCTCGAACACCACCGGTCGCGGCATGGGCAGCTTGACCACCTCCAATGGCTGGCCGGAGGCATCCTCGGCCGCCTGCAGCCGCCGCAGGTTCTCCACTGCGTCCTCGTGGTAGTCATCGCGCGGGTCCGGTTCCCAGGCCAGTGCCACCACGCCGCGTCGGACGAATCGGGCAATGTCGTCGATGTGCCCATGCGTGTCGTCGCCCGGGCAGCCGCGATGCAGCCAGATCGTCTTGCGAATCCCGAGATATTCAGCGAACGCTCGCTCGTAGCCTTCGCGGGTCAGACCGGGGTTTCGACACTGCTGCTCCGACAACAAGCACTCTTCGGTAACCAGAAGCGTTCCGTTCCCGTCGGTGTCGATGGCGCCGCCTTCGAGCACGAGCGGCCTGCCCGGCGAATCCGGGCGCTGAGCTGCCACGCGCGGAATGCCCGTGATGCGTTCGATGGCTGCGGGAACCTGCACGTCCAAGGCGTAGTTGTCGTACTTGGCCCAGGCGTTGAAATCCCATTGCACCCACTCGAGCCGCTCACCTCGCTCGCCAATCCGCACCGCCGTGGGCGCGGAGTCGCGCAACCACCCCCGGTCGGTGGGCAGCACGTGCAAACGGTATGCGTCCGGCGCCACGCCGTTGCGTTCGAGGCAGTCCGGAGCCGAGTCGGCAACTCGCTCGTCGTGGCACAGGATTTCGACGCGTTCGCCGGGGGCCAGAACGCGCACGATCTCGGCGTACACCCACGGAATGCACTCCAGCTTGCCCGGCCAATCGGGTTCATGATGGGGCCAGGCAATCCAGGTGGCCTCGTGAGGCTCCCACTCGGCGGGCATGAGGCGTTTGGACTGGCTGTTCGGATGAGCGTTCATCCCGGTCGAGTTCCTCCGCAGGTTTCGAAGGCTGCAAATTGCTCGCTCGCGGCGATGGCTGGTCAAGGCTGTTGTCGATCGCCCAGGTAGCGGGACGTAATCGGCCCGTAGGCGTCGATACGCCGGTCACGGAGGAACGGCCAGTTCCGCCGGACGGTCTCCATGTGTCGCCGGTCGCAGGTGACGGTGAGCACCTCAGCCTGCGACTCGCCGGCCTCGGCCAGCACCTTGCCGAACGGATCGACCACAAACGAGTGGCCGAAGAACTCGATGCCGTCGGTGCCCGGCTCGGGCTCGTGACCCACTCGGTTCGGCGCAGCCACATACACGCCGTTGGCGATCGCGTGCGAGCGCTGGATGGTCTGCCAGGCCTCGAGCTGCCCGGCGCCATAGGTCGCCTTCTCCCGCGGGTGCCAGCCGATGGCAGTCGGGTAGAACAGCACCTCGGCCCCCATCAGGCTCGTGATCCGGGCCCCTTCCGGATACCACTGGTCCCAGCAGATCAGCACGCCGATGGTTGCATACCGCGTCTTGAAGACACGGAATCCGCCGCCCGGGCCGGCGGCGTCGCCCGGCGTGAAGTAGAACTTCTCGTAGAACAACGGATCGTCGGGAATGTGCATCTTGCGGTAGACGCCCAGAATCGATCCGTCGGCGTCGAGAACGGCCACCGAGTTGTGGTAGAGACCGGCCGCCCGCCGCTCGAACACGGGCACGACCAGGGCGACCTGAAGCTCGCGGGCCAACGGCTGCATGGCTTCGACGGTCGGGCCGGGAATGGGTTCGGCCAGCTCAAAGCGGTCGGCAGCCTCCGCCTTACAGAAATAGGGAGCGTTGAACAACTCCTGGAGGCAGACGATCTGCGCCCCGCGTCCGGCCGCCTCACGGATTCCTGCGACCGCCCGCTCGATGTTGCTCTGACGATCGGGCTCGCAGGGATGCTGCACGATTCCGATGGTAAAGAGGTTCTGGTCTGCCATGTCTCACCTGCTCCCGGGAACAAGAGGCCGCATACTACCCCCCTGCGCCGGGTCGTCAAGCTCCCGGCCGGGGCACTGTCGCCCGCCCGCGTTCATCGGCTTCCGAAAGACCGTTCGCAGGGCTGGAAACCGCCCCCCGCAGCCTCGGGTCCGACATTTTTGACGCAGAGGACTAGCGTTTTTGCAACAGTTATGCTTTAATCAGGACGTTTTTATTGTACAGACGCCCCGGTCTATAGCCGCTGTAAGGTTATAGAATGGTGTGAAGCCGAAATGGCCGGACGCCCGCCGGCTTCGGCAACAATTCACATCGCCGGGAAGACCTCGCTCGAGGAGGGGTTAGTCAGGTTCCCTCGAGCCACGGGCGGGAAAGCTGGTCGGACTGCCGGGGGTAGCATGAAGCACGTGAGCCCACGCCAGATCGCCGGGCGCATCGCCCTCATCTACGCGTTGTTCGGGGTGGTATGGATCGCCCTGACCGACACGGCCGTGACGGCAATTGTCGAGAAGAACGCCTTCTTGGTGTATGTCCACACCGTCAAGGGCTGGGCTTTCATTTTCCTGACCGCTTTGCTGGTCTACTACCTGGTTCGGTGTTATGCGTCGGCCATCGAGCATTCGGAGAACGAACTGGCCAGCAGCGAGGAACGGTATCGCCGGATCTTCGAAACCGCCCATGAAGGCATCTGCACCACCGATCCGATGGGCCGGATCCTGCTGGTCAATGCCCGGTTTGCCCAGATGGTCGGCCGCAGCGTCGAGGAACTCATCGGCGAGCCGCTGCTGACGCTGGTCGATCCGGAATCGCGGCACGAGCTGGCCGGGCGAATCCAAAACGGCGCGGCCTCATCCACTCACCCCTGCGACGTCAAACTCTGCGTTCAGAGCGGGCAGGAGGTCTGGGCGATGGCCGCCATCAGCCCCATGTTCACCGACGACGGCTGCCACCTCGGCTCGCTGTTCATGTTCACGGACATCTCGGACCGCAAACGGCTCGAGTCGCAGGTGCGGCAGTTCCAGAAACTGGAGGCGGTGGGCCAACTGGCGGGCGGCGTCGCTCATGACTTCAACAACATCGTGACCGCCGTGCTGGGTAACGTCGATCTCATGCGGCTGCGGCTCAAGCGAGACCCCATCCCGGTGGAGAGCTTGTCGTCGGACATCGACCAGATCGAGCGAGCGGGCGAACGAGCGATGGCACTGACTCGCCAATTGCTCATGTTCAGCCGCCGGCAGGTGGTGCGCCCGGAGATCATCGACGTGGGCCGGCTCCTGTCGGAGATGGAAAAGATGCTCAGCCGGCTCATCCGCGACGACATCGTTCTGCGGGTGGCCGTGGATGAAGATGTGCCGTTCGTGCGGGCGGATGCGGGCCAGCTCGAGCAGGTGGTGGTCAATCTGGTCGTGAATGCCCGCGACGCGATGCCCGAAGGAGGCCAGATCGTGGTGAAGGCATCCGCCGCCCAGTTGGATGCCGAGTACGCTGCGCTGCATCCGGACGCCCAGCCGGGCTCCTACGCCCTGATCGAGGTCAGTGATACAGGCCACGGCATGGATGAGGCGACGGTACAACGGGTGTTTGAGCCGTTTTTCACCACCAAGCCCGCGGGCAAAGGCACGGGGCTCGGGCTGGCCACCGCCTACGGGATCATCAAGCAAAGTGGCGGTCACATCTCGGTGTACAGCGAGCCGGGCATTGGATCAACGTTCAGGGTGTACTTGCCAGCGACCGACGAGTGCCCTGAAGCAGAGCCGGTGCATCAGACGGCCGGTCCTGAAGTGGGCGGTAACGAGACGATTCTGGTCTGCGAAGACAACGAGGCGATCCGGAAACTCCTCTGCCGCGTGCTCAAGGAGAAAGGTTACAACGTGAACGTCTTCGGTTCGCCTTCGGCCGCCATCGAGTTCGCCCAGAGTTACGACGGGCACATCGACCTGCTGATCACGGATGTCGTCATGGCCGGCATGAATGGGCCGGACTTGGCCGAAACGCTTCAGAGCACACGCCCCGACTTGAAGGTTCTGTACGTGTCAGGCTATCCGTCCGATGTCATTTCGCACCATGGCGTGCTGGAACGAAGCGCGGATTTCCTGTCAAAGCCGTTCACCGCGTCGGCCCTGCTTCAGCGTGTGCGCGAAGTCCTGGACGCTGCCGGCGTCAAGAATTAGCTGTAAGCTGTCAGCGGTGAGCGATAAGCCAGACAAAAGCCCCCTCACCTGGCTTGCGCCTTCTGCTACTTGCGCGTGATCCATTCGAACTGAGTCCGCCGGGACAAGCCAAGCGGCTCGCTGCTCGCGAACGTGCACTTCCCGCGAGTAGCTGGGCTTCCCCCGCCGACTCTTTTCGAATGAGCACGCTTTCCTCTCGTATAACATCCGCGAGCGGGTGCCCCCCACCGTCTGCTGTGTCCTGATTTCTGTCTTCTACTTCCGCGTTCCGGCCAGCCAGCCGCTGAGGCGGAAGAGGGCCTGGTCCTTTCCCTGCGGGTCGATTCGAGCCCGGCGAACTGCCGATTCGAGCAGGCTGATGGATCGATCATACGTCGTGCGATCGACGGGGAAGGGAAATCCATCCTTGCCGCCGTGGGCATAGCTGAACGTGGGCGGATCGGCCGGTGTCCATCGTTTGGTAATGTCCCGGCGACACGCCGGCTCGCCGTACACCAGTTCGGCGATGAGGGCGAGACTGCGAATGGTGCTCGGCCCGACGCCCGGTGTGCCGAGCAACGCTTCGAAGTCGCCGGGCTGGCGCTCATAGGCCAGCCGGAGCACGCGCCCCAGCCGAACGGGATTGATGTCCTTCGGCAACACAGGGTGATGGCGAGGCATGAACAGCGAGGGACCGGCGGAGATCTCGCGCAACAGTCGCTCGGGCTGGACGCGAGCGAGTTCGGTGGAACGCTCGCGCGATCGCTCGGCCTCGGCCGCCACCATGTTCAACAAGTCAGCGCTCTTTTCGGCGCGCGGCTCGGTCACACTGGTGAACAAGTCTGCTGCGGCGGCACCATCCTTCCCGCCGCCTCGCCGCGTCCCCGCGTCCCCGCGTCGATCCGTCTTTGCTTCCGGTGACATGACACCGCTGTGCGGCTCGCACACGAAGCTATCGAGCGTGCTGCCCAGCCAGTGATATCGCCGGGCATAGCCGTTGGCGTCGTTCATGCCCTGTTGCACGACGCACCAGTTATTATCGTCGCTGAAGAAAAAGTGGTGCGTGTAGATCTGGTATCCGTCCTGGACGGCGGCGCTGTCCACCTTGGCCGACATCCGCGACGCGTAGATGAGCTTGTCGCCTTCGAGGCCGCGCCGATCCGCAATGCGTGCGACCTGTTCGGGCGTCTTGCGTGACGCTCCGCCCTTGCCGCCCGCGGCATGAATGCCCAGGTCCGGGCCGAGCCGCCGATAGGCTTCCGCCACCGCCCCACAGGTCACGGTGGTCAATCCGCTGGAATGCCAATCGAAACCGAGCACGCAGCCGAACGCCTGAAACCACAGGGGATCGGCCAGGCGGTTCAGCATCTCGCCCGGCCCGGCGTCTTCGACGATCAGCTGCACGATGGAGCCGGCCATGCGATGCATGCGCTCGAACAACCAGGAGGGTGCCTTGCCTCCGTGCAGCGGCAGATGGGCGGTGCGACGTTGCATCAAGAGCGATTATACCGGAACGAATGACAACTGAGGACGCGGAAGCAAGCCTTACCGCTTTGACGGCGATTTCGTTTTCGCCGATGCCGTGAACGCTGCGGGCAGCGAATCGATGATGTCGGCGGCGGTAAGCGAGATTTGCCCCAGCCGACGCGCAGCCAAGTCGCCGGCCAGACCGTGCACGTACACGCCGAAGATCGCTGCGTCCAGACCGGACATGCCCTGGGCCAACAGCGCGGCCAACACGCCGGACAACACGTCGCCGCTGCCGCCGGTGGCCATCCCGGGATTGCCGGTCTTGTTCACGTAGATGGATTCGCCGTCGGTGACCACGGTGCCCGCACCTTTGAGCACGAGCACGGCCCGGTCGACCGGTTCGGTCTGAGCGTTGAGCCGGCGAGCGGTCTCGATCGCGATCTTCTCGCGGTCGGCCTGCACGTCGCGGGTGGAGATGCGCAGCATGCGGGCCAACTCGCCCGGATGCGGCGTGAAAATGGATCGCGGGTGCGGCCGGCAGTCCCAACCGTTCGCCAGCAGGGCCGCCAGATTCAGCGCGTCGGCATCGATGACGACGGGCGTCCCGGAACGGATGCGGAAAGCATCGATGAGCGTCCAGAAGTTCTCGGCATAGTCATGAGCGCCGGTCCCCACCCCCGGGCCGACGACCAACGCGTTCGGCGGGTTGGCCTTCTCTTTCGAGCCGATCCAGCCGCGGGAACGGAGCAACTTGGCAGCGGCCGCGGGTTTGATCTGGCCGGCGTCGTCGGCGGGTAGCGGAATGGTCGTGGCACAAGGACACAAACCGGCGACCACGTTCAGCACGGGCTCGGGCACGGCGATGGTGACCAGCCCCGCCCCGCTGCGAAGAGCGGCGTTGCCGACCAGCGAGGGCGCACCGGCCATGCCCACGCTGCCGGAGATGGCCAGCACACGGCCGAATGTGCCTTTATGGCCATCCGCCGGTCGAGGCGGCAGATGCGGGATGCGTCGGATCTGCTTCGCGTCGGGCATCAACTGTTTCTCCAGGCGCAATCAGCCCGCGGTCGTGTCGCGCTTAGCGGCACGGGCGACGGCACGACCGATCAGCGCGGCGATGTAGCCGGCGCCGAATCCGTTGTCGATGTTAACCACGGAGACGCCGGCCGCACAGCTGTTGAGCATGGTGAGCAGCGGAGCCAGGCCGTTGAGATGCGCGCCATAGCCGACACTGGTCGGCACGGCGATCACGGGCGCGGAGACCAGGCCGCCCACCACGCTGGGCAGCGCACCTTCCATTCCCGCGCACACGACCACCGCGACTGCGTTCGAAAGTTCGACGGCATGCGCCAACAGCCGGTGAATCCCGGCAACGCCCACGTCATAGAAGTGACGCGTGGGTTGATCGAGGATCTCGCAGGTCTCCCGAGCCTCTTCGGCCACGGGCATGTCGGAAGTGCCCGCGCAAACGATGGCCACGAAGTTGTTCGGATCGACAGGGCCGGCCGGCTTGCGGCGCAGCGTGATGGTGCGGGCGATCTCGTTGTAGCGGGCGTCGGCAAACCGGGCTTGCACAGCAGCCGCGACCTCCGGCGTGGCGCGGGTCGCCAGGACATTGCCGCCGCCGGCCAGCCGCCGATCGACGATGGCCACGACCTGGTCCGTCCGCTTGCCCTCGCAGTAGATCACCTCCGGGACGCCGCAGCGAAGCCCGCGGTGGTGATCCACCTTGGCGAAACCCATGTCCTCGTAGGGCAGCCGCTTCAGCACGGCGAAGGCATCCTCGACCGACCGGCTCCCGGACCGAACGGATTCCAGCAACTCTCGAAGGGTGGTTTCATCCATGCTGAACATGATAGGGTCTGGACGGGCCAAACTCTACGGGCACTGGGAATAGGGGACTGGGGGCTGGGGCTGGGGCTGGAGAGCGCGAGCCCACCAGCCACCGGCCAATCGGAAAGTAGGCGGGGCCGCCGGGGAGGATCGGAGAAGTCCGGCTCTGGTTCATTTCAACCAAAGAGTTGTTCATTTGAATAAAGTGGCAGCCGAGGATGCGGGAAAGCCCCCTCTCCTGGGACGAGAGAAGCCATTCCGCCCTGCTGGCACGCGGGATGCACATTACCGCTGGTGCACTCCAAGCGAGGGAAGTATGCGCCGAACGTCTACACCAAAACGGCTGGTTGACGCCATGCGGCTGGGGGTCAGTTTCAGCCGGGCGGGATTCGCCGTGGCGATCGCAGCGGTAGCGGCCAGCGTTTTTCTTCCCGCGCTTAGCGTCCAGTACGCGGCAGCCAAGCGCGCTCTGCAGAAGGAGTCGCCCTCCGCTGAAGTGATACAGGACATTCCCGACGGTTTGCCCGACCCGCATCCGGGACCGTGAATCAAACTCGAATGCCGAAGGCAGAGGAGGAGTATGGAGGATGCCCGCACTGCTTTGTCGCCGTCGAACCGGCGGGTATCATTCGTGGTCGTGCCGGAATGTAGGTAACCGCAAGGGTTTGCGACCAGAGCCGGCCGGCGGCCACGAGCAAGAGGTTGGTCATGCATCGAGTTTTGATCACGGGGGCCATTCATAAAACGGGTGTGGAACGGCTGCAGGCCGAACCGGACCTGCAGGTGGAATTCCGCCCGGACCTGCCCGTCAGCGAGATTTTGCGGATTATCGGACCCTACCACTGTTTGATCGTTCGGTCGGAGACTCCCGTCACGCGGGAGGTGATCGACGCCGCCCCCGAACTGAAAGTCATCGCGGTCGCCGCGGTGGGCGTGGCCAACATCGATGTCGAGTATGCGACGCAAAAAGGCATACTCGTCATGAACACGCCGGGCAAGAACACCAACTCGGCGGCGGAACTGGCCATGGGCCTGCTGCTGGCGGTGATGCGGAAAATCGTCCCGGCGGACCAGCACATGCGGCGGCTGGGCTGGGACCGGCATCGGTTCACGGGGTCGGAACTCCTGGGCAAGACCATCGGCATCGTCGGCCTGGGAAATGTGGGGCACCGCATGGCTCGCTTCTGCCAGGGCTTCGACATGCGGGTCCTGGCGTACGACCCGTACATCCCCGACGAAACCTTCGCCCGCCACCGCGTGGAAAAGGTGGACTGGCCGACGCTGGTGCGCGAGTCGGACATCATCAGCGTGCACGTTCCCAAGACCAAAGAGACGATCGGCATGATCGATGCCGCGACCATCGCGGCGATGAAACCGGGCGTGGTGCTGATTAATGCCGCCCGAGGCGGAATAATCCAGGAGGAGGCGCTGCTGGAGGCCCTGCGGTCGGGCCACGTGGCCGGGGCAGGCATCGATACCTGGCCGGTCGAGCCCATGAAGGAGAATCCCTTTGCCGAGCTGCCGCAGGTGGTCATGACGCCACACATCGGGGCGTCCACGCCGGAAGCCCAGATCCGCGTGGCCGAGGCCATCGCGACCGAAGTGCCCAAGGCGCTGCGCGGCGGGATCGTGGATTACCCGGTGAACATGCCGCAGATCCGCATGCTGGAAGGCGATCTCATGACCGCCTACACCGTGCTCTGCGAGAAGCTCGGATTGTTCTCAGCCCAATATATGACATTCACGCCCACGCAACTGGAGATCTCGTATCGCGGCGACATCGCCCAGTACGATTGCACGCTGTTGCGACTGGCGTTTCTCAAGGGGTATCTGAAACGATCGCACGCGTATGTCAGCTACGTCAACGCCGATCAGCGGGCCCGGAGCGTGGGACTCGAGGTCAGGACGACGGACATTCCGGAATTCAGAGCGTACCAGAGCGCGGTGAAATTCGTCTTCACGGGAGAAGGCGAGCGGTTCACGATCGGCGGCGTGGTGTTCAGCGGGCCGCATCCTCGGATCGCGCTGGTGGATGACTTCCCGTTCGAAATCGAACCGGACGGCCGATTCCTGGCCATCTGCAGCCGCGATCGGCTGGGCGTGGTCAGTGCCATCGCCTCCGTGTTGGATCGCAATGGCATCATGATCAGCAACTTCGAGTTTTCTCACCACAACGAGAAGAAGCGCTCGATGTTCCTGATCCGTGTCGGTGGCAAGCGGGACGTGCCCGACGAAGTGGTCCGAAAACTCAGCGAGCAGGAGCACATAACGCTGGTCCGCAAGATCGAGCTTTGAGGCTCACGCCCGCAGAGGGCGCGCGGCGGGAAGAACCGAAACGGCTATCGCGGATGAATGCTCCGCCGCATGAGCACGACATGAGAGCAAACTCGGCAGACCGGAATGCCAGGCAGCGTGAGCCAGGCGCCAGGCGTCCCGGTTTTATGAGACGGCTGTCCCCGATGGCGGGACTCTGCAAATTGAGGCCCAATTGTTCCGCCGGGAACAGATGGTGTGCAATATACTTGTGCATCGGGAGTTCTGAAGGATGAGGCGTGCCGTCACTACTGCCCTGATGACAACGATCTGCCTTTGCGCAGCCGCCGTCTCGTACGCGCAGGGCGAGCCGGGCCCCATTCGCTGGAAGGCGGAGGAACAAGGGGCACCTTTGCGGGCAGCCATTCAGCAGAGTGCCGCCGATGTGCTGGAGGCCACGCAGGACAGCCATGTTGTCCTGCAGTTCAAACGCATTCCCAACGCCGAACAAAAAGCCAGCCTCGAGGCCCAAGGCATTTTCCTGCAACGGTATCTGGGCGAGAACGCTTGGTTCGCTCGCGTAAAGGACGGCAAGCGGGCGAAGGAAATCATGGGCCAGATGGAGCTGGCTTCGGCCATGAAAGTTCAACGGCAATGGAAGCTCCATCCCAAGCTGGCCCGAGGAGACTTTCCGCAGTACGCCAGATTCTCGGCGGGTCGGGCCGAACGAAGCCAAAGCAAGACTGAGGCCGCCACTGAACCGGATATCGTCGCGTTGTATGTGCTGTTTCACCCCGACGTCGATCTGGACAAAACGGCCACGGCGGTGGTAGTCAGCCACGGCGGCGTCATCCGTAGCCTGATGCGGTCAATCAACGGGGCGGTGGTCTGGTTGCCCTCCACAAATCTGAGCGCTCTGGCAGACGAGGATGCGGTTGAGTGGATCGAACCGCCGCTGCCGCCCATGGACGTTTCCAACGACAGCGTGCGGACGGCGGTGCAGGTGCACACGGTGCAGGAACCGCCCTTCAACCTGGACGGCAGCGGCATCAACGTGATGATCTACGACGGCGGCACCGTGATGGCCGCCCACTCGGACCTCGAGGGCCGCGTCTTCGTTCGCGACAACAGCGGCGTGGCGGACCACCCGACCCATGTGGCGGGCACACTGGGCGGGAGCGGCGCAGCCAGCAACGGATTCTATGCCGGCATGGCCCCCGGCGTGATCATCCAGTCATTCGGATTCGAGTATGACGGCACGGGGCAGTTTCTCTACACCAACCCGGGCGATCTCGAAGCCGACTACAACAGAGCCATCAACACGTATGGTGTCGTGCTGACGAACAACAGCATCGGCACGAACGTCGCCCCCAACGGTTATCCGTGCGAATGGGAAGGCGATTACGGCGCGACGGACATGCTGATCGATGCCATCGTTCGCGGCAGTCTGGGAGCGCCCATGCGGGTGATCTGGGCGAACGGCAACGAGCGCGGCTCAGGACGCTGCGGCGTTACCTATCACACGACCGCCCCGCCGGCGTGCGCCAAAAATCACATCTCGGTGGGCGCCTACAACTCGAACGATTTCTCCATGACGACGTTCTCCAGTTGGGGCCCGACCGACGACGGCCGAATCAAGCCCGACGTTTGCGCACCGGGCTGCCAATCCAGCGGCGACAACGGTGTGACCTCGACAGTGGCCAGCGGCGGGTACGGGGTCATGTGCGGGACGAGCATGTCGGCACCGGTGGTCACCGGCTTGGCGGCTCTGGTTCTGCAAGACTGGAAAGAGCAGTACCCAATGCAGCCGCTGCCGCCCAACTCGCTGCTCAAGGTGCTCTTCGCACACAACGCCGAGGATCTGGGCACCCCGGGGCCGGATTACGTCTTCGGCTACGGTGCCGTCCGCATTCTGGAGACCATTCAGTTCCTGCGGTCGGGCAGCTTCGCACAAGGTGCGATCGAACACGGCCAGAGCCTGTACTACTTCGTGCCGGTCAGCCAGGTCGGCCAGCGGATCAAGGTCACACTGGCCTGGGACGACCCGCCGGGAGCCCCGAACACGGTTCCCGAACTGGTGAACGATCTGGACCTGTGGGTGGTCAGTCCGTCGGGCATCACGCACTATCCGTGGACGCTGGAGCCGTCGAGCCCGGAATCGCCGGCCGTCCGCAACAAGCCGGATCGCCGCAACAACATCGAGCAAGTAGTGGTCGACGCCCCGGAGCCGGGCACCTGGAGCATCGTGATCCACGGCTACGCGATCCCCTCGGGTCCGCAGGCGTTCTCGATGGCCTGCACGCCGGAGTTGCGGACCTGCTCGTCGGCCGGTCTGGTAGCCTTCGCCGCGCCCAGCTTCGGCTGTAACTCGAGCGTGACGGTTTCAGTCAAGGATTGCGACCTGGATACCGACTCGACGACGGTGCAGACCGTGACCATCCAAGTGAGTTCCTCGAGCGAACCGGCAGGCGAGAGCCTGGTGCTGACCGAGACATCACCGTTCTCGGCCACATTTGAAGGGACCCTGCCCACGTCGTCGGAAGACGCTCCCGGCATTCTGCACGTCCACCCCGGCGATACGGTCACCGCCCTCTATATGGATGCGAGCGACGGCCGGGGCAACTACAACGTCCCGGTTGCCAAATCCACGCTGGTGGACTGCCAGCCGCCGGAAATGACGACCCCCACCGTGACCGCAGTCACGGCTTCCACGGCGCGAATCGAGTTTCACACGAACGAGCCCGCGACGGTCCAAATTCGTTACGGCACGTCCTGCGACGCGGCGACCAAGATCATGGCGTCGCGGCAGTTCATGACCGTCCACTCGATCACGCTGTCCGAGCTGATCAAGGACACGACGTACTACTTCATCGTCGACGTCGACGATGAGGCAGGCAACCGGACGACCTCGGACAACGGGGGAGCATGCCACAGTTTCCAAACGCTCGATCGCCAGGACTACTACACCGAGCTGTTCTCGCCGAGCGGGTTCGACCTGGACGGAAAGGCCCTGACCTTCACGCCGTCGTCGTCGATCCATCGCTATACGGCGTGTCTGGATTCGATTTCGGCCCTGCCCGTCGATCCGGACAGCCTGACTCCGGAGTACTTGAGCGACGATTCGTACTTTGAAGTGAACTTGACCGACGGCAAGACGTTCCCGTTCTACGACGTTGCGTACTCGAAGTTCTACGTGGGCAGCAACGGTTACGTGACGTTCGTGTCGGGCGACACCGACTATACCGAGTCCTTGGCCGACCACTTCAACCGTCCGCGCATTTCCGTATTGTTTGATGACTTGAATCCCCCGAGCGGATCCGTGCGATGGCGGCAATTGCCGGACCGGGTCGTCGTTGCGTGGGTGAACGTGCCCGAGTACGGCACCTACAACTCGAACACGTTCGAGCTGATCATGCACTTTGACGGGACGATTCAGATGGCGTGGCTCGGCATCGACTCAGCCGACTCGCTGGTCGGCCTGTCGGCGGGCGGCGGCGTTCCCGCCGATTTCGAGGAGAGCGACCTGTCGGCCGCGGCTCCCTGCGTCGGGCTGCCGGCCCAGGCCTTCGATCCCCGGCCCGCCCATCTGCAAGCGGACGCATCCGTGGTCTGCACGCTTTCGTGGCAGGCCGGCTGGCGCGCGACTTCTCACGAGGTGTACTTCGGGCTCTCGCCGGACGCCCTGGAACTGAAAGCCGTCCAGGCCGAACCGCGGTACGTGTTGCCGACACTGCTGAACTCCACGACGTACTACTGGAGAGTCGACGAGGTCAACAACGAAGGACGGACGCCAGGGAATCTCTGGACTTTTTCGACCAAGCGGCTCAAACCAGACCTGGATCAGGATGGCGATGTGGACATGACCGACTTCGGTCTGCTGCAACTCTGCCTGACCGGCAAGGACGTGCCGCAGACCGCTGCCGAGTGCCAGGCAGCCAAAATGGATGACGATGACGACGTCGACACGACCGACGTGGAAATCCTGTTCGGCTGTATGAGTGGCTCCGACGTTCAGGCCATCGGCAGTTGCTTTCCCTGAGAACAGCGCGGCCGCGAACGACGGAAGGCGTGTGTCCTCCGCCCTACCGCGACGATGCGAAAAAAGAAACAGCCCACAAGGCCTTGGCGCCTTGCGGGCTGTTTTTCGATTCCGACTGACCGAACCGTTTTACAGCTCCCAACCCTTGCGGTACTCGCGGCGGAGGAACTGGTTGGCTTCGGGGACGTTGGTGATCTTCATGTTCGGGCCGTCCCACTCGATTCGCTTGCGAGCCCGCATGGCCACGCACCCCAGCACGACGGTCTCGGTGAGCGGACCGGCGTAGCCGAAGTTGGACATGCACATTTCGGGCTTGTTCTCGAGACAGGCGTCGATGAATTCCTTCTTGTGGCCGCCTTTAGGAGCGCGCGGCAGCCAGGGTGTCGGCGGCTTGTAGCCTTCGAAATCCTTCTCGGGCAGAAGCACGTACTGTGCGCCGTAGTCGTTGGGCGAGAACAGCGTGCCCTTGTCGCCGATGATGAGCGAACCGCTGTCGGGGATGTCACGGCCGTGGGCGAGTTCCTTGAGCTTGCGAGTGACCCAGGCAGGCTTGTCGCGGCCGCCGTCGTACCAGGTCCACTTGAGCGGAGGCATCTCGCCGCCCTTGGGATGCGGACGGGCCGGGAACTCGTAACGGATGACGCTCCACATCGGGAAGGTCTGATCGTTGAACTCGGACATCTCGGCCTCGACACTGGTCGGATAGCCGAGGTTGCAGGCCATGAAGGCCATGTTGGCAGTGTGGCAGGCCATGTCGCCGAGGGCGCCCGTGCCGAAATCCCACCAGCCGCGCCACTTGAAGGGCATGTAGATGGGGTCGTACGGCCGCTCAGGAGCAGTGCCCAGCCACAGATCCCACTTGATGTGCGACGGGGCGGTGGCGCTGCTGCCCTTGCCCGACAGAGCCGCCTGCACGCCCTGGTGCTGGAGAATCGCACCGGTGCCCTGCGGCCAGACCGGGCGATTGGTCCACACGTGCACTTCGCGCACCGCGCCGATGGCGCCCGACTGAATCACTTCGACCGCCTCGCGGAGGCCGGGCTCGGCCGTGCCCTGGTTACCCATCTGGGTCACGACCTTGTACTTCTTGGCGGCCTCGGTCAGGACGCGAGCCTCATACACGTCGTGGGTCAGCGGCTTCTGCGTGTAGACGTGCTTGCCGAGTTTCATCGCCATCATGGTGGCGACGGCGTGGGTGTGGTCGGGCGTGCTGACGGTCACCGCGTCGATGTCCTTGTGCATCTTGTCGAACATCTCGCGGAAATCGTGGAAGCGCTTGGCGTTGGGGAACTTCTCGTACGTGCCTTTGGCCGCATCGTCGTTCACGTCGCAGACGGCCACAATGTTCGCACCGTGGGCGGCCATGTCGCGGCAGTCGCCGGCACCCATGCCGCCCACGCCGATGCAGGCGACGTTGAGTCTCTCGTTCGGCGACTTGCTCTGCCCCAAGGTCGGACGAGCGGCGACCCAGAAGCCGGCCGTGGCCAAGCTGCTGGTCTTGAGGAAATTACGGCGGCTGCTTCGACGCGCCATGGACGGACCTCCTTCGTGAAGAACTAGGGTTGTAGCGTCGCGCTGGTATGGGTGACCTCGCCCGGCCCGCGGACTCGAAACCCGCGCGATCCCGCCGGGAGGGCCCCGCCAGAGGCTATCTTTATACTGCGCCCGCGGAAAGGCGGCAAATCGGTCGACCGACTCCAGCCAGTGCACGAGTTCGTCCACATATAAATCGTGTAAACGGGCATATGTCCGCGAGTTGCAGCACGCCTTCTTCTGCAGTTCCGCCAAATTTGACAGCCCCAATGCTCAGCCCGGACAATCGCATCGGTAGCCACGCTCGCGCCGCGGCGGACACGACAGGCTTCGGCAGCCGGGGAGGTTCGACGTGAAAGTCTACCCCGACCTTTGTTGCCTGAAACGACCGTTCGACGACCAGACTCGATCGAGGATCGCGCTCGAGACGGTCGCCGTGATGGGCATCCTGAAAGCCGTGCAGGCCGGGCGTGTGCAGGCCGTACGATCGCTTGCCCACGATCTCGAGAACTCGCAGAATCTCGACCGCAGGCGAGCCGCGGTTGTTGGAAAGTGGCTGGACCAGTTAAATCCGCCTGAGCGCGCATCGTCGTGGGTGACGCAACGAGTCGAGCTTCTCGTCGCCCGCGGGTTCCGGCAGTTCGACGCCCTGCTGGCCAGTGCCCCATTGGGGCGGAAGCGCATGGATGTTTTGGGGAGAACACGATGCAATCTTTCAGTCAGACCCGTTACGAATCGATGGTGTACAACCGCTGCGGGCGCTGGGGCGTGAAGCTGCCGGCGGTTTCGCTGGGCGCCTGGCAGACGTACGGCGGATACGTGGACGACGCCACCAGCAAGCGGTGCCTGTTCCGGGCGTTCGACCTGGGCATCACTCACTTCGATTTTGCCAACAACTACGGCGAGCCGAACGGCAATGCCGAAGTGGTCTGCGGCAAGATCATCAAGGAGATGCCGCGCAACGAGCTGCTCATCTCGACCAAGGCAGGCTTCTACATGTGGCCCGGGCCCTACGGCGAGTGGCTGAGCCGCAAGTACCTGCTGAGCAGCCTCGATGATTCACTCAAGCGGCTGCAGCTCGATTACGTGGACATCTTTTACGCCCATCGGCCCGACCCCAACACGCCGACCGACGAAGTCATGGACGCGCTGGACCAGGCGGTCCGCTCGGGCAAGGCACTGTACGTCGGTCTGAGCAACCATGATGCGGCCGACACCATCGCCAAGAACGCCCACGCCGTGGCCTATCACACCGCCCGGCCCATCATCAACCAGGTTCGCTACCACATGTTCGAGCGGACGGTCGAGCAAGGCACGCTGCAGGCCTGTGCCGAGAGCGGCATGGGTGTGATCGCGTACTGCCCGCTCGCCCAGGGACTGCTCACGGACAAGTACCTGGAATCGGCCAAGCCCGCCGACTCGCGCTTGAGCCGCAGCACCGATATCTGCGCCAAGCGGCTGGGGAATCGCGAATCCATCGACAAGGCCCGCAAGCTCAACGCCATTGCCCAGCGGCGCGGCCAAACGCTCGCCCAGATGGCCATCGTCTGGCTGCTCCGCCGGCCCGAGATGACCTCCGTGCTCATCGGGGCCAGCCGTCCAGAGCAGATCGAGGAAAACGTGGCCGCCCTGAAGAATGCGAAGTTCACCGACGAGGAGCTGGCGGAGATCGAGGCCATCCTGAACTGATTGACACGATAATGCGGCCAAGATGAGACAGAGGGCTGCCACCCAATCGATGCCGGAATGAGCCGCTCGTTGAACCTTCTTTGTGCCTCGGTGCCTCTGTGATATGTACACGCCTTGAAAGGAAAAACGCATGAAGCTTCGAATGACCGTGATGTTGGCCGGGTTGTGCGCATCGATAGCCGCTGCGTGGGCGCAAGGGGCGGACGCCTTGCACTGCACCGTGCTGCTGCAATCGCTCGAACGGCCGGGAGATTTCGAGAGCCGCCGGTCCAGCAGCGCGGATCCCGATTGGCAGAACGGCAACGGTGACTGCCGGCCCATCAAGCCCGGTGAGACACTCACGCTGGCCGAACTCGAGGGTCCGGGCCGCATCACGCACATCTGGTTCACCATCACGGCCGAGGACAAGTTCTACCCGCGGACCATGACGCTGCGAATGTACTGGGACGGCCGGGAGGAACCGAGCGTCGAAAGCCCCATCGGCGACTTTTTCGCGGTCGGTCACGGTTTGGACATGCCCGTCAACTCGTTTCCGGTCGCGGTCTCGTCCGATGGGCGGGCCCGCAATTGCTACTGGCCCATGCCGTTCCGCAAGTCGGCAAAGATCACGGTAAGCAACGACTCGCCCGACAAGAATGTAGGCTGCATCTTCTGGTATATCGACTGGCAGAAGCTGCCGAGCCTGCCCGAGGACACGATGTATTTCCACGCCCAGTATCGCCAGGAGTTCCCCTGCAAACCGGGCGAGGACTACCTCATCTTCGACGGCGAGGGAGACGGGCTGTACGTGGGTACGGTCGAGTCCGTCCACATGGTCGAACCGGGTTGGTTCGGCGAGGGCGACGACCGGTTCTACATTGACGGCGCGACCGAGCCGCAACTCAAGGGCACGGGCACGGAAGATTATTTCTGCGACGCCTGGGGCTTCCGCCCGTTCACGTATCCGTTCTACGGCGTGACGGTCTGGGAAGGATACCAGGCTGACGACCGCGGCACCGCGTATAGGTGGCACTTGCCCGATCCGATCCGCTTCCGCAAGTCGCTCAAGGTTACGATCGAGCACAAAGGTTCGCGGCACCTGCCCAGCGGCGAAGCCTACACCGGGTTCGAGGAACGGCCCGATTACTATTCGTCGGTGGCGTTTTGGTATCAGCGCGGCCAGGCCAAGCGGTTCGCCACCGTGCCGCCGGGCCCTGAACGAATCGTGACCGGCACGATGATCGAGGTCGAAAGCCTCGTCAGCTCGGCTCGGACAAGCGGCGAGCGAAAGCCCGAAAAGCAGGCGGGCGGCTCCTGGTCCGCCGCTGCACAGTTGCTGTGGCAAAACCTTGATCCGAAAGGCTGGATCGAGGTGCCGTTCACGGTCGCCGAGGACGGGCGCTACTCGATCAAGCTCGATCTCACCCACTCGTTCGATTACGGCATGTATCGGATTTCCCTGGACGGCAAGGACATCGGCCAGCCGCGGAATCTGTACAACTCCGCCGTGATCGTGAAGACCGAAAGGCTCGGCGTACACGAACTGACCAAGGGCGAGCACGTTCTGCGGTTCACGGCCGTAGGCACCGACCCGCGGTCCAGGCTGATCGTCGACGGCAGCCCGGGATACTTCTTTGGCCTGGATGCCATCCAGTTGAGGAAGGTGGGAGAAAAATAGTCGCTGGTTCCGCGGCTGCACCGAGCCGGTTTGACAGGTCGCGGCCGATTCGGTGAAATAACCATTGCGCCATCGCGATGGCCGCGTCGATCCGCGTTGCCTCGCCGGGCGATTAGCTCAATTGGCAGAGCGCCTCGCTTACACCGAGGAGGTCACAGGTTCGAGTCCTGTATCGCCCATTCACAGGCCGTTTGCCCGTTCCTCGCCCGCGACTTTCCCTCTGAATACGCGTGGTTTTCCGGAGCCATCGCGTGCGCTCCGCAAGCAGCGCGACGCTCTCCGCGACCGCACGCAAAGCGTCCCCGCATTGGCTGCGGGAGAACGGTGCGAGCCTCAAAGCGAAGCGGCCCGGGCCGGATAACCGGGCCCGAGCCGCTTCATCATCCGTCTACTGAGGGCATTTCGCCCGAAGCGACTTACGGAGCCGTATCAAACGTCGCGGGACGGAGGAACGACGGGATGCCGGTGACCGACTCCCGGTATCCGATGAAGGCCCCGCCCACCAGGTTGGGCGTGGTGGAGAAGTTCACCGTCTGTCCCGCACCGCTGGCCGTCACGGTCCCGTTGTTGTAGTTGATCCGCAGTCTGTACCAGCCCGACGGCTGAGCGGCCATATCGATCGTGGCATGGACCGCCCACGGACTGTTCGGAGGACTGCTGTCACCACCCGGTCCGGCATTGACCATGTACAGCTTGCAGACGGTTCCGGTCGCGGATTTGGCCTTGGTGAAGATCCAGGCCAAGCCGGTGATACCGCTGATGTTCACCGTGTCCCCGATGACCAAGGCTTCGGGATCCGGCGTGGCACAGAGCGGATCGATCGTGCCCATGATCCCGTAAACTGTCGCCTCGCTACCCGTGGCCTCTCCCCAGGCATCGAACGAGGTGTCCAGGTAGACGTACAGATCGAGCGCGCCGACATTGTTCATCAGGCCCTCGGAAATGGCCATATTCCCGCCGCCGGCGGGGAAGTCCCAAAGCACGGCGGCCCGACCACCCTGCGGTGAGGGCGGAATAGGATTGGGGTTGACCACGAATCCGGAAACGGTGGTGCTTGCGTTTTGCGGATCAATCACGATGGCAGGCTGGAACGACGGGATGAGCCCCGCCACCGAGCTGCCGACGGCCGCCGAGTCGACGTTCGGCAAGGTGAAGCTGGTGATGATGGGCACGCCGGCGTGATTACTGCTGCCGGGTGTCCACGGCCGCATGCCGAAGTCACGGCCGTTGGAATCGGTATCCAGGCCGTCCAACCAGCGGGAAACCGACAGGGGTATGGTCGTGTCCACCGAGGCGAGATCGCCCCAGATGGCGCCTTCCGACTGGGCATTCACCGTGCCCGCCTTGTTGCGGCCGTAGACGACCACGTCCACCGCCTTGCGGTTGCCGTCCAACAGTTCCACCGCGTCCGGTCCGTTCTCGAACACGTCGGTGGCTCCGGCTCCGGACAGGACCTGCACGTGCAAGAATGGCGGATTCGGCGCATCGACGTTCACATTGGGCGAGGTGATGACGTAGAAGCCGCCTGGGGCGAGCAACGTCGTGCCACTACCGATGCCGCCGGGGATGGTAAAGACACGGTTGGTGTCGTCGTCGGAAGCCCGCACGATCCAGCCGGAAATATCCACCGTCTCGTTGCTGCGGTTGTACAACTCGACGAATTCGCGATGGTCGGCGGGATTGGTGCCGGTGCCATCAATGAGGTCATACACCAGCTCGTTGATGACCACTTTGCCAAGCCCGCTCGGACGATCGTCGCAGGTCGGATCGGCGGGGATACCGGGACCGCTCCCGCAGGCAATGAACGCGGCCAGATCGTCCTCGTTGACCAGGCCGTCGTTGGTGTAATCCAGGCAGGTGCAGTATTCGATCCCCACCGGCGGGGCGTTGAGCACATTGCCGGTGTAGCAGAGCTGCCAGATGGCAAAATCATCCGCATCGACGTCGCCGTCGCCCATGCCGATGCCCACGCCCTGCGGTCCGTGTGCGTCGGCCACGGGTGTGTTGCAGCACAAGCCGGCACTGCGGCAATCCTCATCCTCGCAATCGACATAGCCGTCACAATCATCGTCCACGCCGTTGTCGCATACTTCAGGAGGAATGACGACGTACACCCTGGGTTTGCGACCCGCGTAGTCGTTTTCGCGCGTGCCGCAGTCGTCCGTCACGCGGCAAATGATATCCGCACCGTTGGCCGTGCAGGGAATGTTCGAGAAGACGATGTAATCTCTGCCGATGCCCTCAGTGATCGGCGTCTCGACTCCGTCCTTCCTCCAGTACCAGCGGTACATGAGATCGCCCGTGCCGACCATTGTGCACTGGAAGGACGCCGCGCCGCCGATCGGGATGAGCGGGTTGTCGGCCGTTCCCGTACCCTTGTCGCCGGAGATGGCGGTCTGGATCGGACCGGTGCTGACGGTGATCACCGCGGTATTGCTATAGACGGGTTGTCCCGGATCGGCACTGTCGGTTACGCGGCAGCGATACTGCCCGGCATCCTCGGGCAGCGTGCCCGTGAACACCAATGTGGAACTCGTGACGCCGGAAATCGTCGCGGTATTCGTAATGTCGCCCCAGACACCACCCACCAACTTCTGCCACTGGTAGCTGAGCGTGCCGAGCCCCTGAGCGACCACCGAGATGGACGCATTTCCGCTCGCACAGATGGTGGTGCTCGGAGCCGGTTGTTGAATGAGCACGACGCCGACGCTCAGAATGACGGTATTGCTGACCTGGACGCCGTTGTTGGAGCACACCTTGACGGCGAACGTCGCGTCATGATCGTCCTCGCGGGTGACACCGGTCACGGTCAATGTGGGCGAATCGGTTCCCGAGTACTTGCCGCCGTCGGTCAGTTCCACCCCGTCTCGCATCCAGCGATAGGTCAGGCCGGAACCGGTCGCGCCGACGGTGAAGGTCGCCGTTCCGCCAGGCAGCGTGGCGAAATCGCTGGGCTGGTCGGTAATGATCGGCCCGTTCACCGCCTTGTTCACCGTAATGATGGACGAGATGGTGCTCATGCTGTTGGGGCCGTCCGGAGGTGACCAGATGGTCAGACGCTCCGTCGTGAGATTGACGTTGTACACATTCCCTGCGGCGTCGAACGAAATGTCCCGGTTCTGCGAGCCGCCCGTGGAGACGACCGCCTCGATCGTGTCGGGATTGGAGATTCGCCGGATCACGAACGCCGAATTGCTCCCGCGGGTGGTCAAAGCAACACGGTCACGTGCCTCGTCGATGTCCACCCCGACGTAGCCGTACGCGCCATGCGTCGTGTAGTGAATGATCTCGTCGCCCGGCTGATCAGTCGCGTTGGGCGCTGGAGACGCCGTGAAAATCACGAACTCCCTGTAGCTGGCAACCGAGGTGAGGCGGTACTGGGTCCAGTAGTACCTTCCGTCACTGCCCCGAACGGCATCCACCAGGGAGTTAACCACCTCGGCTTTGAAGTCCGCCTCGCGGTTGGTAATGCCAACCTTCGGCAGCGGATTCGTGCCGAGGAAGTAGCGGAGCATCAAACCGCCCACGTTGTCGGCCGGAGTCTCGAAATCCTCATCCGTGGTCACAATGCTCAGCGTGGGACCGGAGCCTTCGACGATCACCGAACTGACACTACCGTGGGTCCCGTTCACGCCGTTGGCGGCTCGCCCGGTGCTGTCCAGGACTTCGACGGCCGAGGCGGGATTCAAGTTGGCGTCGATCCGGAAGACGCCGGAATGCCCATCGGAGTAGTCAGCCACGTAAACGTTGTCATCCTCTCCGACAGTGGGCTTGAAGGGGCTGACGCCGCCGCCGGTGAACCCGGAAGCGTTCACGGCGGTGTCGCCCTGTCCGATCGGATCGGTGCCATCGGCGTCCAGGACGTACAAGCCGACCGTGGTGGTCCGGCTCGGCGAGACACCTGCTGTCACTGTGCCTGCCAGGCCTTCCGCAACGTAAACTCGGCCGTAATACGGGCTCCACGGGTTCTTGTTGACCGCGACACCTCGCGGCGAGTAGTACTGCATCTTGATGTCGCTATCGCTACTGATCTTGGTCCAGGACGTGTAGCCGAAGTCGGCTGCGGTGATCCTGACACGATAGTCGCCGTTGGGGACGGCATTTCCGTCGTCGTCACGGCCGTCCCAAACGAACGTGTGCTTGCCCTTCTTCTGACGAGGAATGATGACGGTCCGCACGACCACATCTTCGGCGTTCAGTACTTCGATCTTGACGCCGGGCAGGGTGTCCGTGCCGTCCGCATCTTCGTTGAGGATGTAAGAGACCTTCGCCGTGCCACAAGCCTGGTCGAAGCCGGTGGCATCAACTCGTACCGCAGCCGGATAGACGTTCGCCCAGGCTGAGGCACTCAGACACAACACGGCCAGGCCGGCCAGTACCATGCCGGCTCTTTCCCTTCGTCCCGATCGCATCTGCCACTCTCCTTTCCGGTAGCACCCATTCTTTCTCAGGTTCAGGCGGTTCGCTTCTCGTGCGGCACGAACGAGCGGTGGCGCGCAGCATCACCGGCAGCGTTCTTACATCGATCGCATGTGACATGTACTCGACATCAGGGCTTTCCCATCAGAAGACTTGCCCCGGCCGCACTTGATCTGATCCGTTCCCCTACAGGCGTTCGACATGTGGGCGTCGTGTTTTCCCTTCGGGGTCTCCCGGCAGCAGAGAAAGCAACGGGAACCCCCCAAACGCACGTCGCCCTGAGGAATTCAGCCTATCCCATCCGAGCCGGGCAATCAAGAAAAATGATATATTTTCAGCATAAGGCGAGACCGGATGAGCGGCAAGGAAGACTCGTGCGAGTTAACTCGATAATCGCCGGGCGTCCGGGCCGACGCCCTATGGCAAGAAGCGTAAAGGCAAGCTGCGCAAGGCTGTACAGCCCGAAGTCTGCCAGGCGCCCCACCGATACCACACTCCCATCAAACGTGCGTCCGGCAGGCCTAATAGGCATTTGTTCGGGATGAAGCACGGAATGCGGTGCACCGTGACGCCCATTCGTCAGACGCAATTCGTCTTACATAATTAGCTTGTCATTGGGCCGGTTATGATAATATAATGGCACGCAATCGCCTGTCTTCGTTTCATCTTGCACCTTGCGAATGGTCGGCTTCATAAATGACACATGACACCGAGAACGCGTCCGCCAGCGGCACGGGCTTGAAGATCGGATTGATTGTGGTCCTGCTCGCTGCCGCCGGGGTCATCTCATATCGGCACACACGCTCCGATCTGGAGCAGCCGGACACCCCTGACACGGCGTCCACCTACGTCTGTGTCGAGTGCAATGCGGCGATCGATTTGACCGCTGCTCAGTATGCAAAGAAGGCAAGTGAAGACCGGGAAAACACCAAGCCGCTCGGCGAGTTGCGCGGCTACTCGTTTCTCAAGTGTCCTACATGCCAAAAGTATGGGGTCATCAGAGGAGCCAGGTGCCCCAAAGACGGGACGCCTATTCCTCAGCAAACCAAGGACGGCAAACCGGGCCGATGTAAAAAATGCGGTTACGCCCTCATAGGGGAATGACCATGCGACCGAAGCTCGCTCGAGCGACCGCACCGTTACACCACCGGGCCTGCGCCTTTACGCTGATCGAAGTGCTCGTGGTGGTCGCGATCATCGCACTGCTCATCTCGATTCTGCTTCCCTCGCTGAGCGCCGCCCGTGATGAAGCCCGCAAAGTGGTGTGCACGACCAATCTCCACCAGATCGGCATCGCTTCCGCTTCCTACCTCGATGCGAACCGGAACCGATATCCGTGGGGACCGGGCAAGACCGATGTCTTCTCCCATTACTTTGCCGGTGAGACGGACAAAGGCGACGGTCCCGGATCGAGATGGAGCAGTTGGTATGGCCCCGGCACGACGCGCCATACGCCGGCGAGCGAACGGCCGTTGAATAAGTATCTGATCGGACGCAGCCTCGGCAAGAGGTCGGATGCCAAACTCCCGGTGTTCAGATGCCCGACCGACAACGGCGTTCGCAGCCGCGGGAACTTCGATGAACCCTCGTCCACCAATCCCTGCTACTACGTCCTGGGGACCAGCTACGAAGCAAACATCATCTGGCAGCTCTATGTCCAGCAGAAGGAGAACTTGACCGGAGAGGCTTACAGCAAGCGCATTGAGTATTTGAAAAACCGGCTCATTTTCATCTTTGAAAAGAAAGGCGCCAGCCGGGCGGTCCTGGCCTTCGAAGATCCGGCGGATTGCACGCTCGGCGGTGTGCTTTATAACTGGCATCCAGACCTGCGTTACATAGGTTGGCATCGTCGGCCGAATTTCTACTCGTCGCTGTTCCTCGACGGGCATGCCGAGAATCTGTACATGGCCCACAAGAAGGTGCTGGACTACAGCTATACGGGGGTGGGTGGGTCCATCAATCCCACCTGCAACCCGGCCAGCGGCAATTGCCTGAACGGCGATGCCCGCTGGATCGTCCGGCAGGACTGGAAAGAACAGTAGAGCGGCCGGCCTCGGGGCACCGGCTTGGCGAATGCCGAGCGGGCATTCTGCCCGCCTGAGATGGGTGAGAAGCCCGTCTCGCGAAGCCGTCATCCGCGCGAATCGGATGGAACGGAGACAGTACTGACATCGGATGATGTTCGTGACTTCGCACGTTCTCGTGCAAGCAGCAAAGTGTTTCAAATCAGTTTGTCGCAGAATCAAACATCCCCAGGTGCCCTATGCGCTATATCACGAATGCTCCGGCAGCACGCGTTGGTCGTGCCTGTCGCAACGATCGCGGGCGCAGTATGTATGGCTTCACACTGATCGAAATCCTCGTGGTGGTGGCCATCATCGCCCTGCTCATTTCCATTCTGCTGCCCTCGCTGGCGGTGGCTCGCGAGACGAGCCGGCGCGTAATGTGCGGCACGCAACTCGCCGAGATGACCAAGGGCCTGACCATGTACCACGGCGAGAACAAGGACTTTCTGCCCGGCCCCATTCATGCCGGCCTCGAACTGGAGACCGTGGACAAAATAGCGAGCTACGACCACGAGACATGGCACTTGCCGAGCTTCCTGCGCAAGTACTTCTCGGATGCGGGAAGGAAAGGCAAGCTGACGGACCGGGTGATCAAATGCCCGACCGCGGACAAGCTGGGAGGAACGGTCAACCGATGGGGCGCGAACGAAGCCATGCGTCCGTTCACCTACGCCCTGAACAACTGGGCAGCGTCCAGCGCCGCCAACCGGCCGGGCACGGTGCCGGAACGATACTTCGGCTGGCCCGACACGTTCTGGACGTCCGGCAGTAGCAGCACCGGCCGATTCATCGCCCGGGTCGATGCGCCCGACGATTCGAAACCGAAGCGAATGGGTCAGATTCCCCAACCGGGACGCGAGTGGGCCATCGGCGACGCATTCCGCTACACGGACGACAACCGGCCGCCACTGAGACCCGGAAAGAAACACGGCGACTGGCGACTAGGAACCTATCAGTCGGATTGGGCCGTGGAGATCCCGACCAGCCCCTATCACGACAAGGGTATCAACGTGGCTTTGTTTGATGGCCACATCGAGTATCAGCGGCCCTGGCGGGGTTCGGTCAATCACCCGCGGTAACAGTGCCGCTCTCAGCGCACAGCTTCCGTACGGCAGCCTGGGAACACAGGCTCTGGCCCCGTTCGAGGCAAGCGAGGCGCCCACCCCCTTCCCCCAGAACGGCGATGGATCGCCTCCACTCGTCACTGCGTCCTACGACTGAGAACAATCGGGATCCGCGCGTCTTACGCCTACGGACGGTTGGCGGTATAACAGACGCGGCCTCGAGCCGATGAGAAGGAGACCCGATGATGCATTCCGCTAAGACCCCCTCGCGCCGGCAATTTCTCGCCGGTTCAGCCGCGATCGGCGCTACGATGATTTCGATGAAAACGCTGCGACACGGGCTATTGGCCGCTTCAACCCGGCCCGCCGCTACGGACAGCCACCCCGAACGCTGGCAAATCGGCTGCTATACGCGGCCCTGGGCCGATCACGAATACCCCGTGGCCCTCGACGCCATCGCCGAGGCCGGGTTCAAATATGTCGGCCTGATGACTACCAAGTCGCCGTCGCACCTGGTGATCTCCGCGGCCACCACGCCAGAGGAGGCTCAGCGAGTGGCCGAGGAGGTGCGCAAACGCGACCTCCAGGTACTGTCGGTCTACGGCGGTGACATCCCCGTCGACCAATCGCTGGAGGCAGGCATCGCCGGGCTTCGCCGGATCATCGACAGCTGCGCGACCGTCGGCTCGGCCACGCTCCTCATGGGCGGCATCGGAAACGAGAAGCTATACGACGCGTACTACAAGGCCATCGCCGAGTGCTGCGACTACGCCGCGGAGAAGAAGCTGCATATCACGATCAAACCGCACGGCGGCATGAATGCCACGGGACCGCAGTGTCGCAAGTGCATTGAGCGTGTCGGCCATCAGAACTTCCGGCTGTGGTACGATCCCGGCAACATCTTCTACTACTCCAACGGCGAGTTGAACCCCGTCGACGACGCCCCCAGCGTGGACGGACTCGTGACCGGCATGTGCGTGAAGGACTACGAGCATCCCAAGAAGGTGGACGTCACGCCGGGCACGGGCCAGGTGGACTTCAGGACGGTCCTCGCCCGGTTGAAGAAAGGCGGCCTGCGCGGCGGCCCGCTGGTCATCGAATGTCTGACAAGCCGCCCCACGCTGCCCGCCCGCCACGAGGAAGCCCGCAAGGCCAAGGCGTTCCTGGAACGAATCACGGCCGAGCTTTGAAGACTCCGACTTCAGTGTTGCTTTCACCCGCCGTCCGGTCGAAGGCGGATTGTTGACCGCCAGGCCGTCAGAACCTAAGCTGGCCTCACTTTCTTGCCCCCGGGCCTGTTCGGCACGCGGGCCAGGGTGGGCGGGAAGGGACAGAGCGTTACCATCGGGCCAAATGAGGAACTGATTCATGCCGGATCTGAACAAGCTGTCGGAAGCGATTCTGAAGGGCGACGCCAAGGGCGCCGAGGCCATCACTCGCGAGGCCATCGAGGCCAAGGTGGACCCGCAGGAACTGGTCAACAAGTACATGATTCCGGCCATGGACGAGGTCGGCCGCAAGTTCGAGGCGGATGAGTTGTTCGTGCCCGAACTGCTGGTGACCGCCCGGGCCATGAAGAAGGCGCTGGAAGTGGTCAAGCCGCTCCTGGCCGCCACGGGGGCCAAGCCCATTGGCAAAGTGGTCGTGGGCACGGTCAAGGGCGACCTGCACGACATCGGCAAGAATCTCGTGGCGTCCATGCTGGAAGGGGCGGGCTTCGAAGTCATCGACCTGGGCGTCGACGTGGGGCCCGAGAAGTTCATCGCCGCGGTCAAGGAGCACTCGCCCAACATCGTGGCTCTGTCCGCTCTGCTGACCACGACTATGCCCTCGATGAAGACGACCATCGAGCAACTCTCGGCGGCCGGGCTGCGCGACAAGGTGAAGATCATCATCGGCGGCGCACCGGTCACGCAGGATTACGCCAACGAGATCGGAGCCGACGGCTACAGCGAGAACGCCAACGGGGCTGTCGGTCTGGCTCGCCAGATCGTGAACGCGGCCTGAGCGTCGAACTGACGACGGCGCGAGCGTCCGACTGACGTTGGCTCTGCACGAGAAGGCACCAAGCTGACGAGAGGCGGCGGGGTTCAGCCCCGCCGCTCGCTTTAGGGTGAACGCCCGCATGCGAGAAGCGAGCCGCCGCAAGCTGATCAGTTGCGAGATCTTCTACCGCGAAATGTGCGCGGTCGTGGCACGCTCTCCGTGGCCTGTGGACATCGAGTTTCTGCCCAAGGGGCTGCACGACATCGGGGCGGCCGGCATGCGGGCCCGCGTGCAGGAGGCGGTGGATCGCGTGGACACCACGCGGTACGAGGCCATTCTCCTGGGTTACGGGCTGTGCAACAACGGCATCGCCGGCCTGACCGCCCCGGCGATCCCCATCGTCGTGCCACGGGCTCACGACTGCATCACGCTGTTCTTCGGAAGCCGTTTCCGTTATCTCGGGTACTTCAACAGCAGGCCCGGCACGTACTTCAAGACCACCGGCTGGATCGAGCGCGGCACGGACGCCGGCGAACTGCGGCAACTTTCGGTGTCGCACCAACTGGGCATGGACCAGACGTACGAGGAGTTGGTGGCCAAGTACGGCGAGGACAACGCCCAGTACCTGTGGGACACACTGTGCAACACGCTGCGCAACTACAAGCAGTTGACGTTCATCGAGATGGGCATCGAACCGGACGATCGCTTCGAGCGGCAGACCCGCGATGAGGCCGCCCGGCGCGGCTGGACGTTCGAGAAGGTCCGCGGCGACATGACGCTGATCGAACGGCTGATCAACGGCCCCTGGGACGAGGCCGATTTCCTCGTCGTGCCGCCCGGCCGGCGCATCGTGTCACGCACGAATGACGCCATCATCGACTTGCAATAGCAAGAGGATAAAACAAACCACAGAGGCAGCGAGACACAGAGCCAGTCTCCTGGCTCCAGTCTTCTGTCTCCCATCTCCTCTTTCCGGTATCCTGTGCTTCCATGAGCGAAACGGTATCCATCGAGCTGCAGCCGCTGGGACGGCGTTTTGAGGTAGCGCGAGGCACCGCGCTGCAGGACGTGCTGTTCGCACACGGCGTGGAGTTCCCCTGCGGCGGCCACGGACGGTGTAAGGGTTGCCGCGTGCGAGTAGTGGCAGGCGAACTGCCGATCACCGCCAAGGAGCGCGAAGTCCTGAACACGAGCGAGATCGCCGCGGGCTGGCGGCTGGCCTGCTGCGGGCGAGCTGACGGCGACCTCACGCTCGATATCGGGCAGTGGGAAGAGACCATCCTGGCCGACAACTCACAGTTCGCGTTCACGCCGAAGGACGGCCTGGGCGTGGCGGTCGATCTGGGCACGACGACGTTGGTGGCTCAACTGGTCGATCGGCAGACCGGTCGCGTGCTGGCGGTCGAATCGGCGTTGAATCCGCAGGCGGCCTACGGCGCCGACATCATGAGCCGCGTGCAGTTCGGCGTGGAGCCGGCCGGCCGCGAAAAACTCCGCGACCTCATCCGCACAGCCATCGGCGGGATGGTCGAGCGGCTCCAGCGTGAGGCAGGCGACGGCGGCACCATCCAGCGCGTCGCCATCGTCGGCAACACGGTCATGCATCACCTGTTCTGCGGCCTGGACGTGACGCCGCTGTCCATCGTGCCCTTCGAGACCGACCACGCCGGCTTACAGTCGTTCACCGCCGCCGACCTGGGCTGGCACGCGTTGCCGAGCCATTCGCGGATCGACTTCCTGCCCGCCCTGGGCAGCTTCGTGGGCAGCGACATTCTCGCGGGCGTCCTGGCCACCCGGCTGCACGAGAGCGACGCGCCGGTGGGCCTGGTGGATCTGGGCACCAACGGCGAGATCGTCGTCGGCAACCGCGAGCGCATGCTGTGCGCGTCCACGGCGGCCGGTCCGGCGTTCGAAGGCGCCCGCATTTCCATGGGTATGCGGGCCGCGACCGGGGCCATTTCCGAAGTCCGCGTCAAAGGCGACACACTCACCTGTCACGTGATCGGGAACACGGCCCCGCGAGGAATCTGCGGCAGCGGACTGGTCGATGCAGTAGCCGCGGGTCTGGAGCTGGGTACCATTCAGCCAACCGGCCGGCTCGCCGACGGCGCGAAGGAATGGGTGTTGGCCGAGCCGGTCCGTCTCACGCAAGGCGACATCCGCGAGCTGCAACTGGCCAAGGCCGCCATCCACGCGGGCATCGGTCTGCTCATCGAGCAATGGGGCATCCAGCCACGAGAGCTCTCGACGTTGTACATCGCCGGCGCGTTCGGCAACTACATCAACCTGACCAGTGCTCGGCGCATCGGCCTGATCGACTTCGACCTCGACCGCGTGCGGGTGGTAGGCAACACTGCCCTGCTCGGGGCCAAGATGGCCTTGTTCGACGAAGATGCGAACCAGTATGCGGGCCTGCTGGGCAAGATCGATCACGTACCGCTGGCGTCCGATGCAAAGTTCATGGACGCGTACGTGGACGCGATGACGTTCCCGGAGAATCGCTCTGAGCGATGAGCCGTAAGCCAGAGAAGACGGCGGGCGTGCAGGTTCTTGTCGCGAGAAATCCGACGTGGTCCCCCCTGAAATCGCGAAAGTCAAAAGCCGTGGGCGCGAGCCTACGGTCCACCGTGTCCACGATCATACATAATGGCTCATAGCTCACAGCTCATGGCTCACAGCTTTTCACGCATGCGAGCTGATGACGAAAATGACTTCCGACGCCCGCAGATTCGGCAGGAAATGCACTTCCTCACGGTAGCCTTCGACCAGCGGGATGCGCTGCAGGATGCGGATGCCGTTGTCGCGGCAGAAGTCCTCGAAGTCCGCAATCGACAGGAAATGCCGATTGGGCGTGTTGTACCATCGGAACGGCAGCGTTTCGGTGACCGGGGCCCGGCCCATGGCCATCTGCCAGCGGCTCTTCCAGTAGCCGAAGTTGGGGAAGCTGACGATGCCCTTTCGGCCGATGCGCAACATCTCGCGCAAGACGCGATCGGGCCGAACCAGCGTCTGCAGCGTGTGCGAGAGGATGACGTAGTCGTACGAATTCGTCGCGAACGAACCGAGTTCCTTCTCGATGTTCAGATCCACCACCCGCAAGCCGCGGTCGATGGACTCGCAGAGATCGGCCTGGACCACCTCCACGCCGAGGCCGTCCACATTCTTGCGCTGTTGCAGCCGGGCCAAGAGCACGCCGCGTCCGCAGCCAAGGTCGAGCACCTTGCTGCCCGGCTCGATGAGATCCTCGATCCGCTCGTAATCGACGCGGCGACGCCTCCAGGTGGACTCGACGTCCGGCTTCTGGCGGTAGGGATGCAGGTCGTCGCCGTTGCTCAGCACGGGCCGACCCTGCACGCGGGACAGAAAACCGTTGATGAGCCGGCCCAGCACTTCAGGCTCGAGCAGGAAGGCGTCGTGGCCGTAAGGCGAGTCGACCTCGGTGTACGAGACATCCTTGTTGTTGGCCAGCAGGGCATCGACGATCTGCCGTGACTGGGCGGGCGTGAAAAGCCAGTCGCTCGAGAAGCTGATCACCAGAAACTTCGCCTGCACGTCGCGGAAGGCCGCCTCGAGCGTTCCGTGCTGGGCGGCCAGGTCGTAATAGTCGACGGCCTTGGTGATGTACAGATAGCTGTTGGCGTCGAACCGATCGACGAAGATCCGGCCCTGGTAGTCGAGGTAGGTCTCGACGGAAAACTCGCTGCCGAAGTCGTACTTGTAGCGGTCGGCGTTGCGGAGCTGGCGGCCGAACTTCTCGTGCATGCCCTGCTCGGACAGGTACGTGATATGGCCGACCATGCGGGCGATGGCCAAGCCCTTTTCGGGCGCGGGCCCGTCGTGATATTGCCCGTTGGCGAAGTTGGCGTCGGCAAGGATGGCGTGGCGGCCGACCGCGTCGAAGGCGATCGACTGGGCGTTCAGCCGGGCCGTGGTGGCCACCGGAATGGCCGACGCCACGCTCTCCGGATAGCGCACCGTCCACTCCAGCACCTGCATGCCCCCCATCGAGCCGCCGATGACGCAGAGCAGCTTGTCGATACCCAGGTACTCGATCAGGCGCTTCTGAACCTTGACCATGTCCTGGATGGTGATGACGGGGAAGTCCAGCCCCCAGCGTTTGCCGGTCGCCGGGTTAATGCTCGACGGGCCGGTGGTGCCCTTGCAGCCGCCCAACACGTTGGAGCAGATCACGAAGTAGCGGTTGGTGTCGATGCCTTTGCCGGGCCCGACCATGACCTCCCACCAGCCGGGCTTGCGGTCAGTCTCGCTGTGGTAGCCGGCCACGTGGGCATCGCCGGTGAGAGCGTGACACACGAGAATGGCGTTGTCGCGAGCGGCATTCAGCGTGCCGTACGTCTCGTACGCCACCTGGATGGGCCCCAGCGTACGCCCGCATTCCAAGCGCAGCTCATCCCCTGGCTGGTCGAACAACGTGACCGTCTGCGTCTGGACCAGCCCGACCGAACCGGCGAATTTGTCGGGTTGTGGCTCTGCAATCACCGCGTCCACGCGATCAGTATATCCGCGCCTAGCCGGCATACCAAACCGCTTCAGCTCACTTCCGGTCGGGCGGAATAGCCCCCCGGGATCACCGTCGCGAGACCGGTTCGTCGCAACCGGTCGGAGGCGGGCAGGATGCCCGTCTTCCCGAAAGTCGGCAACCGGAAGCGGCGCTGCGGACCGTTTACACCTCTTACTGCGAAGCCGCCAGAGCCTGGTCGATGTCGGCGATGATATCCTCCACGTCCTCGATGCCGATGGACAAGCGGATGTACTCGGGCACGACGCCGGTGGCGGCCTGCTCCTCGGCGGTCAGCTGCGAGTGCGTCGTGCTGGCCGGATGAATGCAGAGCGACTTGGCGTCGCCGATGTTGGCCAGGTGGCTCAGGAGCTTGACCGAGTTAATGAACTTCTTGCCAGCCTCGGCTCCGCCCTTGATGCCGAAGCCGACGATGGCCCCCGCCCCCTTGGGCAGGTACTTCTTGGCGTTGGCGTGGAACGGATGATTCGGCAGGCCGGGGTAGTTCACCCACGACACGGCCGGATGCGAGGACAGGTGCTCGGCCACCTTCAAGGCGTTGCTGCAATGCCGCTCCATCCGCAGGTGCAGCGTCTCGAGCCCTTGCAGGAACAGGAACGCCGCGAACGGGCTCATACAACTGCCCATGTCGCGCAGGAAATGTGTGCGGCACTTGATGATGTAGGCGATGTTGCCGATGGGCTTGAGCGCCTCGGCGAAGACCATGCCGTGATACGACGGGTCGGGCTCGGTGAACTCGGGCCACTTGGCGGGTTCGGCCGTCCAGTCGAACCGGCCGGAATCGACGATGCAGCCGCCGATGTGCGTGCCGTGACCGCCGATGAACTTGGTCGTACTGTAAACGGTGATGTCCACGCCGTGCTCGAAGGGACGCAAAAGCACGGGCGTCATCACCGTGTTATCGCAGATGACGGGCAGGCCGCATTCGTGGGCCACGCGGGCCACCTCGGCGAAGTCGGGCACGTCGTTCTTGGGGTTGCCCAGCGACTCGAGGTAGACGCAGCGGGTGTTCTTGTCCACGAGCTTGCGGATTTCCTCCGGCTTGGCCGGATCGAAGAACTTGGGCGTGATGCCCAACTTGGGGAACGTCTGCGTGAACAGCGTCCAGGTCCCGCCGTACAGGCTGGTGGCAGAGATAAAGTTCTGGCCCGCCCGGCAGATGTTGAAGATGGAGATATAGATGGCCGACTGCCCGCTGGAGACCGCCAGCGCGCCGACACCGCCGTCGAGAGCGGCCATGCGCTTTTCGAACACGTCGCAGGTCGGGTTCATGAGCCGGCTATAGATGTTGCCGAACTCCTTGAGGGCGAACAGATTGGCCGCGTGATCGGTGTTGTTGAACACGTAGCTCGATGTTGCATAGATGGGCACCGCGCGGGCAGTGGTGGCAGGATCCACCTGCTGACCAGCGTGCAAGCAGCGCGTGCCAATTCCCAGTTGACGATCTGACATCGTGGTCTCCCCTATTGAGTGCCGAGTCCACCCCTGCCGACCCGCCGTCAGGGGCGGAAAGATGGGTTAGTGTAGAGTCATTTCCGGCGGCTTGGCAAGAGCGGCGCCGCAACGGCCAGACGTGATGCAGGCTTCATCCGTCGCTGCCGCCCTTGCGGGCGCAGCTACCAAACGCGCGACGGCGGCCGGAAGTCCCGAGCCGCCGCCGTGCAGGTCACATGATGAACCAATGGGATGTCCGCCGGGTGTTGACACGATCAGGAAACCTTGTGTCGTAGCACGAGCGCGAGCCCGCTGACCGCGAAGAACGCGAGCATTCCAGGCTCGGGGATGGCCAGAATCATCGGCCCCCCGCCGGCTTCGAGAAGGCCGGTCCCGTACTGGAAGAACACGCCCTTGACGTGCAGTCCGGGCTGGAAACCGGCCGGGACGCCGATGAACGTGAAGACCAGCTGGTCCTGGATGAGGCCACTCGTGCCAGGAGAGGACAGCACACCATCAAAGCTCAGATCGGAGAATCGATCATGGAAGCCGGAACCAGCCAAGATCCCGTAGGCATGGGTCTCGTGGTCCCATTCATCAACTCCGGTGTCGAGCACAGTCCAGTCGCTCGCGACGGAGGCTCCATTCGATGCGACCCCGCTGAGCAACTGCAGATTCAGGTCTATACCCGAATCAAAGAACATGCCCGTCAGCACGTCATCCGATCCGCGCCTGCCGCTCTCCGACGTGTTCGCCAGCGTCACGACGAGATTGCCCCCGTCCATCTCGAACGAGGCCCACGCCGAACGGCTGCCGTCGAACGCGGAGAATTCGACAGGTATGGCTGCCGCCGGAATGCCCACGCATAACACCGTCAATATTGGAACGATCGCTCTCCTCATACGCCCCCCTTTTGGCGATGTGGCAATGCAGCGACTGAGAATACGCCGCAAAATGAATATAAGATTTGCTCGCCGCCACAGCGGGACGCTGTGAACGGCGTCCAAGTCAAACCAAGATGGTCTCCAAACATCCGATAGCCACCTTGCTCGCCAAACCTCAGAAGCCGGCATTATGGGTCGGATCGACCTCGCAACACTTGTTCGATCCCATGGCAGGCGCCATAATCCGCGTCCGAACATGCTATGAGTCATGAGCCGTGGGCCATCGACCCTTGACGCTGCGGAGCATGGTGCGAGAAGTTGCCGCATGCCCAGTCTACACGCGGGAGGTGTGCACCATGATTGTCACGCCGGACCCGAAGCGAGCAAGACGCCGCCCAATCCCGGCTCATAGCTCTGCACGAAAGGAAGCACTATGCGAGCAACCACGATCGGCAAGTCGATATTCACGGTTGGCCTCGGCCTGGCGGCGGTGACGAGCCTTGCCCAGCCCCCGGACCTGGTTCACGAGCCATATCTGCTGGACACCGGCCTAATCTCTCGGTCCATCTCGTTCGAGAACCCTACCGGTGAGCCGAGCCAGGGCGGCAAGGCGGCCAGCCAACTCGGGCCGGGACGCAAAGGCGCGCCAAACAAGACCCTCCAGCCCGGCGACTCGGTACAGTTGTGCGATATCCAAGGGCCGGGCACGATCCGGCATATCTGGATGACCACCGCCCTGGAGCCCGAAGTCCAGCGGGCAGTGGTCATTCGCGCCTACTGGGACGGCCAGGAGCATCCCAGCATCGAGTGCCCCATTGGTGACTTCTTCGGCTTCGCCCACGGCAAGATCATGCCCTACCACTCGGCCGTGCACTCGGTGGGGAGCACGGGCGGGCGAAACATCTGGCTGCCCATGCCGTTCACCAAGCGGGCCCGCATGACGGTCATCAATGAGAGCAGCAAGGCGATCCCGCTGTACTACCAGATCGACTACACCATCGGCGACAAGCACCCGGCCGACGTGGGCCGGCTGCACGTGCTCTTCCGCCGTGAGAATCCGACGACCCCCAAGAAAGACTTCGAACTGCTGCCCAAGCGACAACAGAAGGGCCGCTACATCGGCGCCGTGATCGGCGTGCGTAACCTGACGCCGGACCAATGGTGGGGCGAGGGCGAAATCAAGGTGTACATGGACGGCGATACCGAATGGCCGACCATCGTGGGAACAGGCAGCGAGGATTATGTCGGCCTGGCTTGGGCGCTGCAGCAGACACCGTTCTTCTACAACGGGGCCAGCCTGGCCGAGAAAGAGTTCGCCTCCATGTACCGCTGGCATCTGCCGGACCCCATCGCCTGGCGCAAGGAAGCTCGCATCACCATCCAACAGATCGCGTACGTTCGCGGCCAGGGCTTGACCGAAACCAGCGACGACTGGTCCACCGCAACGTTCTGGTACGAACCGGTGCCCAGCGCCGCCCTGCCCGAGTTCCCCGACGTGAAGGCCCGCACCGCCAACCTGTACGAGAAGAAAGAGGACGAAAAGAAATAAGCGTGCAGGAATAGGCGTTGAGCCGCAGCCCTACCGGGGCGAGCTTGGGGCCAGTGTCGCCTGCCCACAACGTGGATGGGCGACGCCGGCTCTCATCTTTGCCTGCAGGCGGGCGCGACGGTGAGCGCGCCCCGTTCGATTCGTACTTCGATCGCTCCGTCGTTGGCCGTGCTGAAGTAAGTGCGACCGGCGACGATCTCGGCCAGGGCCGGGCTGGTCTCGCGCCTACCCGTTGAGCGAATACAGTATTGCGGATCGACCGCCCGCTCGAACGCGGCCGTGAACGGCGTGACGCTTCCGTGATGCGGCAACAACAGCACGTCAGCCCGCAGGTCAGTCGTCGCCAGCAAACGGCGGATGGCATATTCCTCGATATCGCCGCAGGCCAGGATGCGCTTGCCTCCGTACGAAATCCGTAGCACCAGCGACGTCTCATTCGTGTCGCCGGGCGTGATCTCCTCGGCAGGTGGCCAGAGCACCTCGAGTTGAGCCTCGCCCGTGCCCGACAGTCGGTCGCCGCGCGAAGCTATCTGCCACCGGCCGGGCTTGCCGCGCAGGCGCGCGATCAGTTCGCGGCTGGTCGAGTGTGCCTGGCCCGCGTGCTCGAAGTGCGGCGTGGTAATCACTCGGGCCACCCAACGACGATCGAGCAGTTCCGGCAGCGCGGCGTAATGATCGAGATTCGCATGACTGATGATCGTCGCGTCGATGCGCCAGCAACGCTCGCGAGACAACAGCGGACCGAGCGTCCACCGCTCCAGGTCGTACGGCGGGAAACAGCCCGCGTCATACAGGAGGGTCTTGCTGTTGGGCAGGCCGATCACAGTGGACGTTCCGTTGCCGACCGCCAGCACGTGCATGGTGAGTGATGGCCGCGGGCTTGGTGGCGCGAGAGCGAAGGACACGGCAACGGCAAAGGCCAGTCCGGCCAGCCGGCAACAACGCGGCGGTATCCGCAGCGCATCCTGCACGGTCCACAGTACCACCAGCAGCAGGCCGGAAGCGACGATCCACGGCGGAATGGCCGGCGTGGCGAACGCCGCGGCGGGCAGGCGGGCCATGGCCTCCACGAGTTCGATCAAGGCATCGGTCACCGTCGCAAGCGCCCATCCCAGCGGATCTGACAGCCAGGGCACGATGCCGGCCACCACCGGCTTGATCAGCCCGACCACCATGACGAACCACACAAACGGAACAAGCACGATGGTGTTGATCCAGCCCCAGCACTGCACCTGGTGGAAGTGATAAGCCGACAGCAGCGCCCCCACCGCCGAAGCCGCCAGCCCCACCGCAACCAAGCCGCCCAGACTGCGCACGGCCCGGTCCCACCACGCCCAAATCGGCGAGCGCATGCCCAGTCGCTGCTGCATCTCCGGCGCGAGCAACGGGTCGTCGCGGCGGGTGAGGCGGCGGTACGCTCGCATGCCGGCATAGTACACCCGCGGCGACACATAAATGACGCTAAGCAACGTTACATACGACAGTTGGAAGCCCGCGTTGAACAGTTGGGTGGGCCGCATGACCAGCAGCACCAGGGCCGACAGGGCCAGGCAGTTGGCGGCGCGGACCGGCCTTCGCGCGAGCAGGGCCAGACATGCCAGATCGGTCATGATCGCGGCTCGAATGATGGGCGCGCTGGGTTCAGCCAACACGGCGTAGCCCGTCGCCGCCGTCATGGCCCAGGCCGCGAATCGCCGCCGACCTATGCCCAGGAAGGTACCGATCGCCCACACCGCGCCGACCAGCATGCCCACGTGGGCGCCACTCACGCTGAGGTAATGCACAGTGCCGGAGCGGACGAACGCCTCGTTGAGATCGGCGTCGATGGCGCTGCGCTGCCCGAGGACCATACCGGCCAGCAGGCCGCTGCCCGGCACGTCGCCGGGGTAGGTTCCGTCGAGCATGGCCGCACGGGCCCGCTGTCGCAGCCAGTCCAGCCATGTGCGCCACTGCCACGGATTGCTCGCCCGCACCCGCACGTCGGCCGCCCGGCGACAGCGGAACTCGACCAGCACGCCGTTGCGGCGGTTCACGAGTGACCAGTCGATGCTGCCCGGATTGGCGGGCGGGCCGATACGGCGGAGCGTGCCGAACAGTTCCACGCGGTCGCCGGCACCCGCGTCGAGGAGCGGCTCGCGAACGGTAACCGTAACCAGCCCTTCGACCACGTGCCGCCGGCCCCCGCGCACTAGTGTGTCAGCCGACAGGATGAAGCGCGTTCGCGGCAGCTCCGGATACCAGACCGCCTTGGCTGAGGAGCCCGACTGAATGAGAGGGGAGGACAGGACCGTGCCGCTGAGCCGAACGGTGGCGGCCTGGTCCGACGCGTGGCGGACAAGGTGGCGAGCGGGCCATCTTCGAAACGACAGATCGTGAAGCACCGTCCCCGTTGCCGCCGCTGCGATGAACAACCCGAGCGGGCCGGCCAGGTGCCATCGAGTCGACCGCCATACGAGCAAGCCGGCAGCGGCGAACACCAGGCAAGCGATACCCACGCCCACGGCGTGCCAGGCGTCGAAAAAGATGCCGGCCGTCATGCCCAGCGCCGGTGCGACCAGAGGGTTGGCCACCAGCCAGTCACTGACCACGACCAGCCGTGGACGCCGATCGACGACGTTCCTCGGATCGTCGAAGCCCGGATCGTCGGTCGGCCCGGCCGCACGAATCGGTTTAGTCTCGGTAACGGAACTGGGCATGTCGATGGCTCGAAAACGGGCAGCGGAAATGAGAGCTCCCGAGCCATCAATGTGTCACGAACGGATATGGGTGTCAATTGTCGCCGTCAATCCGCCGGCCCGTCTTCCCCCTCGACACAAAAAAGCAAGCCAAGCCCGCGGTCCCCTGTCATCGTCTGTTTTCGCCGCGTCTCCGCGTCACGGCGTCGCCGTGTCCTTCTTTTTCCTGCGTCCCCGGCGCCGTGTCATTCCTTCCGCTGCCGCGGGCGCTTCCACACCCAGTCGGAATTGGACCACCACTCGTCGCCGTGCAACGCCCACCACACGCCGAAGACCAGGCCGGCCAAATGGCACGCCTCACCGCCGTAGTTGGCGCCGCGCTCAACCACCGACATGAACGCGATGACGCCCATGATGATGGCCGCGGTACGAACCCGCACGGGGAACACGTAGTAGACGAGGAGTTCGGCATCCGGGAACATGACGGCTACGATACCCAGCAGGCCGTAGATGCAGCCCGAAGCACCGACCGCGGCCTGGAACGGGTTGATGACCCCCTTCGTGCCCAGGAGGGTGAAGAAGATGTTGCCCGCCAAACCGCAAGCGGTGTAGATCGCGAAGAACTTGCGGGGCGACCACCGCTGCTCCAGCGGCCGGCCGAGGAAATGCAACGCGATCATGTTGACCAGCAGGTGCACCCAACTGGCATGGAGATACTGGGCGGTGAACAGCCGCCAGACCTCTCCATGCACCACGGCAGCGGTCTGCAGAGCCCCGAACCCGTATAGGGCCTGGTTCCAATACGAGCTCTGCGTCTGCACGAACCAGATCGCGACGTTGATCACGATCAGCGTGCTCACGATACTCAGTCCGCGCTCCCGCCGCACCGCCGGTCTGTCCCACGGCGAATCGGGCGTCGGCGAACCGGGGGGCGGGCCGATGGAGGTACCGGTCGTGATCTTGTCTCGATCGAGTTCAGCCAAGAGAGTCTCCTCGATACGGTTTGAATCCCAACAAACGTCTTAAATACGCACGAAAAGCCGCAAGGTTCCAGACGCTGCCGCTTTCATGAGGCGGTCAACTCGACGATCTGCCTCGGCGACAGGAAGACGAGATACTGCCCCCCCACGCTCCGTCGGTACGCCGCCCCCAGCGCCTCGGCGTAGTGCGCCAGTTGCGTCCGGTAATGCTCGGCGCGGGCGGCGCACTGATCTTCGGGGATATCATCGGTCTTGTAGTCGAGAATCAGCAGGTCGGTTTCGCGGCGGATCACCAGATCCACGATACCGCGAACGAGCACGACGTCGCGAGGATCCCGCCCGTGCACCAGCGGGTCCAGCCGCTCGGGAGCCACGCGGGACACGAACGCCACCTCCCGCAGCACGCGGTCGGCCTGTTTGCGCACGGAGCGGCCCAGCGGCGTAGTGAAGAACCACACGGCGCCAGCCAAGTCCACTGCCTCGGCATCCGCCCGGCACATACGGCCCGCCTCGACCAGGGCGTGAAGCTGGCGCTCCAGGTCATCGGCATCGCAGGGCCGATGCAGATCGAGCAACTGCATGAATCGGTGGAGGGCCAATCCGCGTGCCGCTGCGGTCAGATCACTCGGCCCCTCGTCGAGGAACACCGGTCGCGGCAACGGCCGATGCCGCCGCGACGCCGGCCGTTCGTCCGGATCGATGTCCGCCTGCCAGGTCCGTTTGATTTCGCTCACCGCCGTCCGGGCGGGCAGCGTGGTCAGTTCCAGCCCCGGATACTCGAAGGACAGCGCCGAAAGGATTTCCTCAACCACTGGCGTGCGGGCAACGGGCTCGTCGCTGGACAGCGGCTCGAGCCGCCCCACCGCGGCCAGCGCATCGGCCGTCTCCGGCCGCTGGGCGGGCGGTACACGCCACTCGTCGGTTTCCGACCGTTCGTAGACGCGCACGGTGATGGGAGCCCGGCTCGCATCCACCGGCCCTTCGCCCCACTCGACCGTGCCGACGGGCATGCGGCCCAGAGCGGGCAGGAGCCATTCCAGCACGCTCCCGGCCGACTCCAGCAGCATCCGGGGAACCCGGCTTTCGCCACCCGTTGCGGCCCGGCGGCAGGCCGCCTCGATGTGGCTCAACGGGCAACGTCCCACCAGCACCAGGTGCTCGCGGGCCCGCGTGAGTGCCACATATAAGACACGAAGCTCCTCCGACAGGCTCTCCTGCCGGCCCCGCTCAGCCGCGAGTTGATGCAGGAACGTGGGATAGCGTACCCGTCGCTCGGCGTCGGCCACCTGCAACGCCAGGCCCAACTCGCGATCGACCAGCGCCATCTCATGCGTGTCGGCCAGGTTGAACCGCTTCTGCAGATCGGCCAGGATGACCACCGGGAACTCCAGCCCCTTGCTGGCATGGATGGTCATGATGCGCACGGCGTTCTCGCCCGCCGACCCTGCAGCGGCCGGCGGCCCGCCTCGCTCCTGTTCGACCATCTCGTCGAGGAACCGCAGGAATCGCCGCAGTCCCTGCCTGGAGAACCGGCCGAACTGCCGGGCCAGCTCGTGCAACCGAACCAGGCGGTTTCGGCGCTGCACGCCGTCGGGCAGGCCCGCCACGAATGACAGGTAGCTCGTCTCCTCGTACACGTCCCACAGCACGTCGGCCACCGGTTCGCGCTGGATGCGCGTGCGCAGCCTTTCGAGTCGATCCAGGATCACGGTCAGCCGTTTCCGAAGCGCGTCGTCCTTACCGCGGATGCGGTACATCTCGACCGCCGCGTGGAACGCGACCGACTTGTCGACCAGGCGGATTTCGAGCAAATCCTGCTCGTTCAACGGATCGCCCAAGAGCGGCGATCGCAGCACCGCCGCCAACGGAATGTCCTGCTGCCGGTTGTCGAGCACCTGCAGCAGGCTGTACACGTCGCGGAACTCCGTGGAATCGAGCTGGTTGTCAGCCCCTTCGATCCGCACGGGAATACCCATCCGCCGCAGCACCTCGGCGATGGGCTCGGCCTTGTGGGGCATGGCCCGCAACAGGATGACGATGTCGCCGTACTCGATGGGCCGCGTGGCCGGCGGAAGCCCGGGCGATTCCGGCTTGGCCGCCACCTGCCGGCGCCCGCCGCCTTGTAAGCCCATCCAGTCGCGAATGCGGCCCGCGATCAGGAACGCTTCCCGCTCGATGCCTTCGAGCTCCGCGTCATCGCCGTCGTTCGCTTCGCCGTTATCGTCCGCCTCGTCCAGCGACTTGGTTTGCTGCGTGACCGGCTCGAGCAAATGGAGTTCGATGGCCGGCTTGCCGAACGTCGCGCCGTCGGATGCGTCGGGGTACGTCGCGCCCGCGTGCAACTCGGCGTGGGTATCGTATTCGCTGCCGCCGAATTCGCGGCTCATGAGACAGCGAAAGACCTCGTTGACCGTCTCGATGATGCCTTGACGGCTACGGAAGTTCTCCTGCAGATGAATGACGCGTCCGATCGCCCCGGGCTCACCGAACTCGTCGGCTCGCTTCATGAACAGCCGAGGCTCGGCCAGGCGGAATCGGTAGATGCTCTGCTTGATGTCGCCGACGGTGAAGAAGTTGCCACAGGGTGGATCGGCGGTTTCGCGACTGACCAACCGAAGAATCGATTCCTGCAGCGGATCGACGTCCTGAAACTCGTCCACCAGCACGTAGCGATATTGCCGCTGCAGTTGCCGGGCGATGAGCGACGGTCGGCTCGCATCGCCGTTGTCAGCCAGGATGCGCAGTGCCCCGCGCTGCAGGTCGTTGAAGTCCAGGGCGGCCTGGGCGTTCTTGGCCTCACTGTAACGCCGATCGAACTGCCGCACGAGATCCACCATGGTGGCCACGAAAGGCGCCGTCCGCCTTAGCCCGTCGCGATACTCGGCCGCGGTGAACCGACAGAGCTTCTCCTGTAGGCGCTTGCCGAACAGCGCTTTGGCCTGGTCGTAGAGCTCCTTCGCCCTGTCGTAGGCCTCGGAGTCAGCCTCGGACAGCTTCCGCGGTTTTGATGCCAGCCGATCGAAACGAAACTCGCGAATTGCTGTCGCGACGCCCTCCCAATCGGCGGGATCTCTTGCGAGCCGGTCGCTCCAGGCGATCAGGTTATCCCGATGAGCCTGTGCCGCCGCCAACCGGCTGACCGCCGTTGGCCAGAGCTGTTCGATCGTCCGCACCACCTGGGCGGCGAACTCGGTTTGTCGAGCCAGTTCGTCGCGCAGCCGCTGCGCTTGCAGTTCGTCCAGCCGAGCCACCACGCTGCGATCGTCCGACGGATCGAACTGCCGCACCGACCGATCCAACCAACCGTACGGATCGGGCAGACTGTTGATGAAATCATGGACTGACAACACGACTTCGCCGATCTGCCAGTCCTCACCCGCTCCGTACTCGTCCACGAGCGCCCGGAACGCCGCGCCGAGTTCATCCTCGCGGCCGTACAGCTCCTGCAACAGCTCATCGAGGACTTCGCGGCGCAGCAGCTCGGCTTCGTCGCCACTGAGCAGCGCGGCCTGCGGGTCGATTCCCGCCTGCGGGAACCACTTCTGAACGATGGTGCGGCAGAACGAGTGAATGGTCGAGATGCTCGCGCTGTCCAGCAGGTAGAGCTGTTCGCGCAGGTACGCGTCTGTGGGCCGTTCCTTGATCCGCTGGCGGATGGCAGCGCCGATTCGGCTGCGCATTTCGCCCGCGGCGGCATCCGTGAACGTCACCACCAACAGTTCGCCCACGCCGCACCGCTGCTCGGCGGGCAAATCGCAGACCAGATACGCGCAGCGCTCGGCCAGCACGGTCGTCTTGCCCGAGCCGGCCGCCGCCGACACCAGCAGGCTGCAATCCGTGGTGCGGATGGCCTCCCGCTGAGCAGCGGTCAAGTGCGCGAATCGATCTGTCTTCTCCGTCACCGACATAATGATTCATCAGCTCCCTGCGTACACACGTTGTTGTGGTGCACGCTCCCGCAGGTGTTTAGCGTGCGGCACCTTCTCGCCCCGTAGGGGCGCCGGTCGATAGCCGGCGGCGTAAGCCGCCGGTGCGGGCCACCGGTCCGTGGGCTTACGCAGCATGCATACGTGCAGGCAGGATGCCTGCACCACAATGCTATTTTTTGCCCTCGTACTCGCTCGCCAACTGCTCCAGTACTTCCTTGCGGCGCAAGCTGTCGAGGTAGCGGCAGGGCTGCGTCTCGATCTCGTACCGGCACACCGGTCGATACGGACAGAACGGGCAGGGCATCCTGCGGTTTAGCCGATACGGCCGGATGGCGATCTCACCGTCGGCAATCGCGTCGGCCAGTTCGCCCATCCGCCGTTCGACATGGGCCATCAGCGCCGAAACCTCCTCCCGTTCGGCCAGATCGCACACCGAATGCGGTGTGCCGTCGGACTTCAGCTTGGCCGACAGAAACCTCGACGCCCCGTCGCTGCCGGGTCGAACCTCCTCGTCGATGGCCTCGATCACCGAGGCATCGAGGATCCCGCGGCACTGGTACGTCTTGACGTTCTCCGCCTCGTCCGGGTGAGCAACGGTCTTGAACGGTTCGAGCAAAGGCAGGTACAACGCCGCCACGGGCCGTATCTCGCGTCCGGCCAACGACCGCCCGGTCTGTCGCAGCGCGATCAGATATCCCACCAACTGCAACGCCAAGCCGTGATACACCTGGGTGATATCGAGCCGGCGGTGGCTGGTCCGTTTGTAGTCGATCACCAGCCCGAGCAGGTCATCGCCGAGTTCCGCCACGTCCACGCGGTCGATCCTGCCGCGAAGCAGCAGGTCGCGTCCCTTGGGCGTGCGCAGCCGCACCACCGCGTCAGGCCGGTCGCGGTAGCCGAACGGAAACTCTGCCGCCGCCGGCCGAAACCGCCCGCGCCGGGCAAAATCTCGCTGCCATCGCATCACGCGACTGAGATGCCCGCGACTGCGATCGCACAGGAACTCGCTGCGAGCGTCGTCCAGCATCAAATCCAGGACCATGTCCGGCAATGTGCGCTGGGCGATTGCATCCACCCGCTCGTTGATCTCGTCGTCCTCCAGCTCGGCCAGGCGTTTTTTTTCTTTGGCCAGCTCGAACACGAACCGCTCGAGGATGGCGTGGCAGAGCTGCCCTAGATCGATCCGCGAAGTCTCCGCTTCGACCCGCTCCTGCAGCCGCAACAAGGACGCGGCGAAATGGCGGAACGGACATGCCGCAAACGACTCCAGCCGCGACACGCTCATGGTCAGCGGCTCGTCGATCAGCCGGGCCACCCGCGCGGGATCGGCGACGACTTCGTTCGTATAACGCAGCCCGCCCAACGCCCGGGCCAGGTCGTTCGACCACTCCGCCCGCGCGCGAGCGGCCTCGTACAGCGCGTTCCAGCTCGCCCGCGATTCGATGTCCAGGTCATCGTCACGCCGGGGCCGGTAGCGAAACTCGCGGGCCAGCCTCGCCCCTAATTGACGTACACTCGAGATCATGGCCGGTGCTCGGCCGGCTTCCGGCCCGGGCACCTTCTCTACTCGCAGGCCGGGGACCGTCGTCAGCACGTCCTGGAGATAAGCCGACGCTTGCAGCGGCTTGCCGTCCGCATCTTGGCGCGGATAACTGATCCACAGCCGTTCGCTCGCCCGCGTCAGCGCGATGTAAGCCAGCATGCGCTCGTCGGCGAGCTTCTGGTTGCGCGACGGGCCGATCTCGGCGTTCACCTGCCGCAGAGCCTCGCGCTCGGCGTCGCCCAGCAGCGGATCTTCCGATCGCCGCAACGGATAGCTCGCCTCGTCGAAGCCCAACAACAAAACCGCCCGGATCTCCGGATGACGGCTGCGCTCGATTTGCCCCACGAGCACCTGGTCGAGCGTGGCCGGGGCCAACCCCAGGTTGAACTCGGCCAGCGCCGCCTCCAGCGTTTCGCGGAACTCGTCGATCCGCAACGACTCGCCGCCCAGCGCTCGCACGAACTCGTCGAGCAACTCGGTGAAGTCGGTCCAGACCTGCCGGTGCATGTCGGCCGCTTCGGGCTGACCTTCCTCCACCGCCGCCTGCGCCCACCTCTCCAGCTTCTCCGCCACGCGCAGACGATCCAGACAGGCGAACAGCTCGCGTGCCCACGTCCGCCCGTCGAGCGTGCCGCGCTTGGCCGTTTCGATCCACGGCCCCATGGCCTGGCACCACTTTCGGCGAAGCTCGTTCACCCGCGACAGTATCGCCCGCTGCTCCGCCGACAGTTCACCGTTTTCGCCGCGCCGCTGGAAGAACCGCGTGTACTCCCACTCCTTCGACCATCGCTGCCACCCGGCGATGCCGTGGGCCAGCAGGTAGTTCTCCAGCAGGTCGGCGTCGACCATGTCCATGGACAACAGGCCCGTCTTGAACGTGAGCCGTACCGAGTCGAGCCGGCAATCGTCCTCGGCCAGGGCGAGCAGGGCCCGAACCAGCTCGATGAGCGGATGATGCGTGGTGGGCTGTCGCCGGTCGATGAAGCAGGCGATGCCGCGGGAGCGCATGGCCGCCGAGATTAGGTCGTGGTACACAGCCAGGTCGCGCACGATGATGGCCATCTCGCGGTAACGCATGCCCGTCGCGGCAAGCCGCTGCACCTCCGCGACCGCCGCCTCGACTTCCGTCCGCCGGTCGGGCATCTCCAGGATGCGAATGGCCTGCGGCGACTGCGCCGGCGTTGTAGTGCTCGCGACCCCACCGATGAACAGCTCTCGCTCGAGCTGCAGCAGTTCCGGCGCGGCGAATCGGCATCGCTCCGGATTCGTCTCCAGCCGGATCGGCTCGTCGATGGCCACGCCCCGCGATTGCAGTTCCGTGCGAAGCCGGACCAGCGTGCGCTCGGCTCGGGCGAACCGCGAGTATGAAATCGCCGGCAACTGCGTCGCCTCCACCGCACTGGCCGCCGGATCGACCAGCATGGTGATCTCGACCTTCGCCGCTCGCTTGGCGACCTCGGCCAGGAGGTGAAACTCCTGCCGTGTGAAGCCGGCGAAGCCGTCCACCCAAACCTCCGCCCCGGACAGGAAGGAACAACCGTCCAGTCGCTGGGCCGCAAGGTTCAAGTACTGAGCCGGATCGATGCGATCCTCGATGAGGTAGTCCAGATAGGCCTGGTACAGGCGGGCCACATCGGCCAGTTTCGCCGCCCCCAACGGGTCAACCTCCTCGCGAGCTTCGGCCACTTCCGCCAGCTTCGCGGGATCGACTTCCTCGCGCATCAGTTCGTCGAGCGTCCCGGCCACCTGGTTGACCAGGCCGGGCTTGTCGGCCACCGAGCCCAGGAGCCGTAACCCCACTCGCTCGCGGCGAATCAGCCGCCGGATGACCATCATCCGCCCCAAACCGCCGATGGTCTGATCCGATCGCCGGGGGTCCGCGCCCGTCTCGGCAAACACCCGGTAGGCCAGCCGCTGGAAGCTCAGCACCTCGCATCGCGTGTACGCGGGGATGTCGGGCGTCTCGATGAGTGCCCGCTCGACCTGAAAGCTGGCTTGTTCGGGGACGAGGAGCAGCAGCCGAGGCCCCTCGGCCGCCGTCTCGCGCAGCCGGGTCCGCACGGCCTCCAGGCATCTGAAGGTCTTGCCGCTGCCTGCTCTGCCGACGACAAACCGGACCGCCATGACCTCTCCCTCGGAGCTCGGCCGGTATGGTACCGCAAGCCCGGCGGAAAGTCGCTGACCAACCCGCCCACTCGGGGGTAACGCGGAACGACGGGTCTTCCGCAGATTCGGCGCATACCGGCGCGGGGTTTCGCGAGAGGTGTGCGAGCCGATGGGGGAATGAGACAGCGGGATCAAGCCCCGCCACTCGCCAGGAGACGATCGTCTTAGCAAAACTTTAACACCAAGCCCGCGGGAACCTGATCTACGCTTCATAACCTCGACAACCAGACGCCGTGCAACCGTGTTGTACAGCGCCGCGCAGGCACCGGTGGTGTCGGGAGGGAGTTCCGATGCGGATGGCGAAGCTTTGGCTCGTCGCTTCGATCTGGACGGCCGTGATCGGCTGCAACAAGCCGGATGCAGAACCGGTAGAGGATGGGCTGGTCGGAACGATCAGGATCGACGGGTCCAGCACGATCGCTCCCATCTCCATGGCCGTCGCGGAGTTGTTCCTGGAGAAGCACCCGGGAATCAAAGTCACCGTGGGCGTATCGGGCACGGGTGGCGGCTTCAAGAAGTTCCTTGACGAGCAGCCGTCGCTGCGAACCGATATCAACGACGCGTCGCGGCCGATCAAACCGGTGGAGATAGAACGGGCCCGCGAGCTTGGCGTCGAGTTTATCGAGCTGCCGGTGGCCCTGGACGGCATCGTCGTCGTCGTCAATCCCCGCAATGACTTCGTCAATCACCTCACGGTGGCTGAACTGGCGCGGATCTGGAAGCCTGGCAGCCAAGTCAACAACTGGAAGGACGTCCGCGACGGCTTCCCCGATCTGCCGCTCAAGCTCTATGGCCCGGGCACCGACAGCGGAACGTTCGATTACTTCACGGAAGCCATCGTCGGAGAAGCGAAAGCCTCACGCGGCGATTACACCATGAGCGAGGATGACAACGTCATTGTCCAGGGCGTGGAGGGGGACGCCGGCGCGCTGGGCTATTTCGGGTTTGCCTACTACGGATCCAATCGCGACAAGCTCAAGCTGCTTGCTGTCGGACCCGACGCCCACTCCGCGGTCAAACCGACGCCGGCCGCCATCCGCACCGGTGCTTATCAACCGCTTTCCCGGCCATTGCTCCTGTACGTGAACCAGGCCAGCCTTGAGCGACCGGCGGTAGCCGCGTTCATGAACTTCTATCTCGAATCGGCGTCGGAGATCGTCGAGCATCCGAAAGTGAATTATGTCGCGCTGTCGCCCGAGGCCTACAAGGTGCTCGCCCGGCGGCTCGAGAAGCGCATCACCGGCTCGGTTCTGGCCGCTGAACAGCCCGCCGGGCCGGTGAACGTGGTCGAGTTGTATGGCGAGGCGGCAACCGCCGGCACGAAGCCGGCGGCCGGTGAACAGGTGGTGCCATGATTGAAACGCTGCGACGCTGGAAAGAGCGAGGCATTCATGTCTGGCTGCTAGCCTGCGCTCTGGTTTCCATCGCCACCACGGCGGGCATCATCTGGGTACTGGCATCCGAATCGGTCAAGTTTTTCGTCCACGTCTCGCCGTTCGAGTTTTATTTCGGCACCCGCTGGGCTCCGCTCATGGAGCCGCGACACTTCGGCGTCATTCCGCTGATCGGCGGGACGTTTCTCGTCGCCGCGGGCGCATTGATCGTCTCGTTGCCCGTGGGTCTTGCATCGGCGATCTACCTCAGCGAGTACGCTTCGCCGCGACTGCGGAACCTGCTCAAGCCGATTCTGGAGATCCTGGCCGGTATCCCCACCGTGGTTTACGGGTACTTCGCGGTCACGTTCATCACGCCGCACGTCCTGCGGCCGCTGTTTCCGAATGTCGAGATTTTCAACGCCGCCAGTGCCGCCATCGTGGTTGGTATCATGATCATCCCCACAATCTCGTCGCTGTGCGATGACGCCTTCCGGGCCGTGCCCCGGTCGCTGCGCGAAGCCGGTTACGCGTTGTCTGCCACCAAGCTCGAGGTCTCGACGCGAATCGTTCTGCCGGCAGCCATGTCGGGCGTGGTCGCCGCCGTTCTCCTGGGCCTGGCCCGAGCCGTCGGCGAGACCATGGCCGTCACGCTGGCCGCGGGCATGACGCCGAACCTCACGCTCAATCCGTTCGTCAGTGTCCAGACGCTGACGGCCTACATGGTCCAGGTCAGCCAGGGTGATACCCCCGCCGGCACCATCGAGTATCAGACCATTTTCGCCGTGGGGATGACGCTGTTTCTCATCACGCTGGCGATCAACCTGGTCGCGCAGCGCGTGCTCGCCCGCTTCCGGGAGGTGTACGAATGAGTGTGCAAGCCACGCAAGCCACGTTTGTGCCACGGCTGGGTGCGCGACGAGCGATCGGCTCGGCTTTCCATCTGTTCTGCGTGCTCATGCTGCTGCTCGCGGTGGCGGCTCTGGGCATCCTGCTGGTGCGAGTGGTGATGGACGGCTGGGCATGGCTCAGCATGCAGTTCCTCACCAGCTTCCCGTCCATACTCAACCCCGAAAGCGGGGGCATCAAGCACGCCCTACACGGGACCATCTGGCTCATCGTGTTGACCGGCGTCGTGTCGGTGCCGCTGGGTATCGGGGCGGCCGTTTACCTGCAGGAGTACGCGAGCAGCAACCGCCTCACCCGCTTCATCCAACTGAATATCGCCAACCTTGCCGGCGTACCATCCATCGTGTACGGCATCCTCGGGTTGGCCGTATTCGTCCGCAGCCTGGCCCTGGGCCGCAGTGTCATCGCGGGCGCCCTGACCATGAGTTTGCTGATCCTCCCGGTGATCATCATCGCCTCGAAGGAAGCGCTGGCCGCGGTGCCCAACTCCATCCGGCTGGCCGCCTATGCTTTGGGAGCGACGCGGTGGCAGGTTGTCCGTCACCACGTACTGCCGGCGGCCGCTCCGGGGATCATGACCGGGATTATTCTGGCCTTGTCGCGGGCCATCGGCGAAGCCGCCCCGCTCATCATGTTGGGAGCGCTCAATTACGTTCCGTTTGTGCCCACCGGATTGACCAGCCCGTTCTCCGCGCTGCCCATCCAGATCTTCAGTTGGACCGGTCTGCCGCAGCCGGAGTTCCATCATCTGGCCGCCGCCGCCATCATCGTGCTGCTTGCCGTTCTGTTGACCATGAACGCGGTAGCGATCGGAATTCGAATGTACCAGCAGAAAGACAGGTTGTGATGCCCTTGGTTCAAGAACCGGCCATACCCGCATCGCTGAAGCCGTTCAGGCCGCTACCCGACCGCCGAACCGCGTCCGGCGGTGGGGAGACGGCCGCCGAACCGGCGATCGTGACCGAGAACCTCAGCATCCGGTATGGCCACTTCACGGCCGTCTCGAATGTGTCCATGGCGATTCCCCCGCGACAGGTCACAGCCATCATCGGACCGTCAGGTTGCGGCAAGAGTACGCTCCTGCGGTCGTTCAACCGGATGAACGACTTCACGCCCAACCTCAGCGTATCGGGCCGCGTGCTCTATCGTGGCCGGGACGTTTACGACCCGCAGACCGACCCTGTCGAATTAAGGCGGACGATCGGCATGGTCTTTCAGAAGCCCAATCCCTTCCCCAAGTCGATCTTCCGGAACGTCGCCTGGGGAGCGGCCATCAACGGTTTCACCGGCTCGCTGGACGAGCTGGTCGAGCAATCGCTACGGCGGGCCGCCTTGTGGGATGAAGTCAAAGACAAATTGCACAGCAGCGCGCTGGCCTTGTCCGGTGGCCAGCAGCAGCGTCTCTGCATTGCCCGGGCCATCGCGCTGCAGCCCGACGTCCTGCTCATGGACGAGCCCTGCTCGGCGCTGGACCCCATCGCCACCACTCGAATCGAGGATTTGATCGACAACCTCAAGAAACACTACACGGTGGTGTTGGTGACGCATAACATGCAGCAGGCCGCTCGCGTGTCAGACCGCACCGCGTTCATGTACATGGGCGAGCTGGTCGAGTACGGAAAGACGGACGACATCTTTACTCACCCGAGCAATCCGCGGACGCAGGACTACATCACGGGCCGGTTCGGATAAGCATCACCATGACGGCACATTTCGTTGAACTTCTGGATCAACTGACCAGCCGGTCGATGCGCATGGCGCGGACCGTCGAACACATGCTCGACGAGGTCTGCACTGCTGCCATTCGCGTGGATACCGAGACTGCATCGCGGCTCATCGCCCAAGACGAGGAAATCGACCGCGAGGAAGTCGCCATCGAGGCCGAAACGCTGCGGCTCATGACGCTCTTTCAGCCCATGGGCTCGGACATGCGCCGACTCTGCACCGTCCTCAAGGTCAACGGGGATCTGGAGCGCATCGCCGACTGCGTGGTAAACATCGCCGAACGCATCGAGCACGTCCAGCGCGACGCCATCGAGCCCTATCGGCCCGAGCTCGAGCAGATCTACCCGGCCGTCCGCCGGATGCTGCACGACGTGCTGCACGCGTATTCCATGGTGGATGAGAAGGTTGCCCTGCGCCTGCGCGGCGAAGACGACGCCATCGACGCGTTATATGAGCAGCTCATCCGCAAGCTGGTCATTCAAGCCGCCCGCTCGCCCGAGTCGCTGGCCTCGCATCTGGACGTGCTGAGCATCGCCAAGAATCTCGAGCGCATCGCCGACCACATCACCAATATCGCCGAGGACGTGATCTACCTCTCCACCGGCCGCATCGTCCGCCATACGGTCCAGGAATGAGCCACGAGCCAGAGACGACTTCGTGTCCGTCCACGCGGCCGATGGCTGATAACTCATCTATGCTTACGGTGTCATCCGTGGCAGCGACGGATGGCGGCGGCCAGATCGGCAGCACGGCGGCAGGCGGCCACGTCGTGAACGCGCACGCATTCGACGCCGGCCAACACGCACGCGCAGACTGCGGCGATGGTGCCGGGCAGACGGTCGGCGATCTCCGTGGCCCCCGTGACGGCGGCGATGAACCGCTTGCGAGAAGGCCCGACGAGCACGGGCACGCCCAATTCGCGGAACTCACCCGCCCGGCGTAAGAGCGTGAGATTGTGATCGGCGGTTTTGCCGAAACCGATGCCCGGATCGATGATGATCCGTTCGCGGGCGATGCCGTCCGCCGCCGCCGCGGCCATCCGCTCGGCCAGGTACGACCGGATCTCGCCCATCAGATCCGCGTACTGCGGATTGTCCTGCATATTGGCCGGCGTGCCCTTCATGTGCATGAGCACAACCCCCGCCTTTCGCCGGGCGACCGTCCGGCCCATCTCGGGATCGAACGTCAGAGCGGAGATGTCGTTGACGATGGTCGCACCGGTGGCGAGTGCCGCTTCGGCCACGGCGGCCGAGCGCGTGTCGATGGAAATGGCGGGCCCACCGTCTCCGAACCGCTGGGCAAGCTCCCGGATGACCGGCTCGACGCGGCGGATTTGCTCATCTGGCGGCACGCCCTCACTTCCGGGCCGGGTCGATTCGCCCCCCACGTCGATGACGTCCGCTCCCTCGGCGGCCAATCGACAACCGGCCTCGATGGCGGCCGCCGGATCCAGGTATCGGCCGCCGTCGCTGAACGAATCCGGCGTGACGTTCAAGACGGCGAAGATGAACGGCCCGGCACCTGGCACCACCGGGCGACCTCGGAACTGCATGGGCGTGGGCGTCTCCATGGCCGGCATTATAGTGGAGCCGGCCGTTCGGTCTCGCATCACGGGAGTGCCGCGCGACGGGCCGCAGATGCGACCGGCAAAACGCGTGGAAGGTCTTTGGTCCGCGTTTACAGCCTGATCGAAACGAGGGTATACTCGCTCCGGGCCGGTATGAACGCGGTGGCGGTGGTCGTGGCCGGCCCGGGCGAGGAGTTCACCGAATTCACATGCGATGCGAGCGAACGCCAAACAGGGTCTCCACGCGCCCCCTCGCCCGAATCGCCATGGGCCGCGCCGGCCGATGGCCTGCTCTCGCCCTGATCGCCGTCGCGGCCATGTGCGTGCCGGCCTGCTTGAACGCCGAACGCTCCGATCCCCAGATCGCGGATTCGCTCCCCGCCGTCGCATTCGAACCGGAGTTCGTCCAGCCGCAGGCGTCTCTTGACGCCGCGTGGACCGATTCGATGCCGCCGCGACCCGAGCCGGTGATCGTCACGCAGACGCAGCCGGCCATCGAGCCTCCCCCGCCTCCGCCCGCACGCGTGGTCAGCGCCGATCCGCCTGCGATTCTCCAGATGAACGGACAGGACTTTGTTGCCCTCCTGTCGGCGACGCTCCAGGTGGACCATCAAGCGGTCCCGTGCCGGATCCTGCCCGAGCCCGCCGCCTCGCAACCGTCCGGGCTGGAGTTCCGAGGCAAGTTCTCCTTCCGGCTTATTCCGGACGACCCGCGACTTCCGGTGTGCCGCTGCGAAGTCAACGAGGAACCCGACCAGATCACCATCATGCTGCATTCGCCTCGGCGGACAGTAGAGTTGCAGATCGTCGCCGAGACGCTCTTGCCCATGCTCCCGGTCTGCCTGAATCCGCGGGAATCGGACCGGGTGATGAACGCGGCCCTGGGACCGGTAACCGGTGACTGGTTTGACGGGCTGTTCATGCCCGAGCGAGACTGGGCTGTGCACCTGCAGGGCATGGTGCACTGTGAGGAACTGCCCGATCGCGTGCGTCTGACGGTAGCCGGATATGTCCCGGCCGGCGAACCGGCGCTGGCTCTGGCGCTGCGGCGGGAGGATGAGTTTCTGCGCACGCGGCATGGCCTGACCGGCTACGCCCCGCTCCACCGCCGGCGCCGGGAGTTGATGCCCGCCGCCTGGATGCCGCTGGAGACCGGTCAGCCGCCTCGGCCCGACGAGATTGCTCGCAACACGGTCTGGATGGCCATCAACCTGCAGCCGTACGGCGCGGCATCGGTGCTCTTGCCGGGCATGCAGAGCATGCTGCCGGCGGTACGAACGGCGGCGGTGCCATCGAGCGGCACGCCCGGCACGCGTCCTGCCGACGGAACCGCCGGAGCGACCGGGCGATCAGCCCCTTCGTTCTCCGCGTGGGAATGCTTCCAACAGATCGCCGAGAGCATCACGTCGAGGTTTTGGGGACATGGACTGCTGGCTCAAAGCATGTCGTCGACGGTGCTGGTGGGCGATCCTCTCAACCTGGAGCAGGCACGCCTCTATGCATCACTCCTCGGATTGGCGGGCGAAAGCCCCATCGCCTGTGAGCGGATGTACGCGCTACCCGACGAACGCATTGAGCTGCTTCGCCGGATCATCCCCGCCGCCCCCGTCCGTGCGGTCGATCTGTTCGCTCATCCTGGGTTGCCGCCGGTCTGGAATCTCAGCGTGGTCAACGGGGCGGGTCGATCCAATATTCTCGGTCTGTTCAACACGTCGGACGAGCCGCGAATGGAGTCCATCGAGTTGGCCGATCTGCACCTGGGCAACGGCACGCAGCAGTTCGCCGTGTACGATTTCTGGGAGCGACGGCTGCTGCGAATCGTGCACGACCGGTTCCAGGTGCGGGTGCCCGCGACGGGCTGCCGCGTCGTCTCGATTCACGAGCTGAACGAGACCGCTCCGACCGTCCTCGGAACCAGCCGGCACATCACCTGCGGCGGCGTGGATCTCCACGACGTGCGATGGAACGAAGAGGAACTGACGCTGTCCGGTCAGAGCGAGGTCGTGGCGAACGATCCGTACGAGTTGCTCCTGTACGTGCCCGAAGGGCCGGAGAGCGTCGAGTTGCTGGCGATCGAATCAGAGACCGCCGGCGTGCGGAATCGCGCCCACGGCCCGCTGCGGATCATCACGTTTGAGTCACACAACAGCGGACCGCTGGCGTGGCGAATCCGGTTCCACCGCGTCAGCCAGCCCCCACAGCCTCCGCCGCCGCGGCCACGACAGCTGGCGGCCGTCCAGAACACACGCGGCGTGCTGTTGAGCTGGCACCAGCCCGACGATCGAGTGGTCGCTCACCGCATCTATCGCAGCGGGCGATTTGTGGCCGAGGTGGACGGCTGCGAATTCCAGGACAGCACCGCCCTGTACAACGCGGAATATGAGTACACCGTGACCGCCGTCGACTTTAGTGGTCGCGAGTCCACGTTCTCCGAGCCCCTGCTGCACCGCACGCCCATGCCGGCGAGCACGAACCTGTCGCAACTCGTACCCCTGTCAATTTCGCAGGATCGGCTCCGGCTGGGCCACGATCGCAGTGCGGCCGGAACGCCGTTGCGTATCGCCGGTCAGCGGTTCTACCGCGGACTCGGCACGACCGCACCGTCAAGGCTGGTCTACTTCCTCGGCGGCGGGTACGACGCGTTCAGCGGCTCGGTAGGCATCGACGATGCGGCGGGCGGAGAGGGATCGGCCGTGTTCCGCATCATCGCCGATGGTCAGACGTTGTTCACGAGCCCGGTGATCAAGGGCGGCAGCCCACCGCTGCCGTTCAACGTCCGAGTTCGGGGCAAGCTGCATTTGGAGTTGGTGGTGACCGACGCCGGCGACGGCAACGCATCGGACTATGCGAACTGGGCCAACGCCTACTTGCGGGCGGGGCTGCAGTCGCCGGATGAATCCGAGACGGTGCGGCGCCGAGGCCAGGAACAAGAACCCGTGCAGTTGCTCCCGATCGTGCCGGCCAGCGGGCCCGATAACTGACGCCATGGACGCCGTTCGGCTGTCCATGCATGCACCGAGACGCTATGATTCGCGTCCTGCATCATTGAGCCAGGAGAACCCCTATGCGAGGTTCGCACATGATTATTGCATCTGTTGTGTTGATCGCGATCGCGTTCGGCGGGCTGTTGTACGCGACGGGCGGCGAGGACAATGCCGCCACGCGTCCGGCCACCGCGACGCAACCGGCCAAGCCGCAAGTGGTGATCGACACCAGCCTCGGCGAGATCATGGTCGAACTGGACGAGCAACGAACGCCGGAGACGGTGAAAAACTTCCTGCGATACGTCGATGACCGGTTTTACGACGGCCTCATCTTCCACCGGGTCGTCGAGGGATTCATGATTCAAGCCGGATGGCTCACGCCTCAACTCCAGGTCCGAGAACCGACGTACCCGCCGATCGTCAACGAGTCGCGCGGAGCGGCCAGCAACACCCGCGGCACGATTGCCATGGCTCGGTTGACCGATCCTAACTCGGCGACGTGCCAGTTCTTCATCAATCATGCCGACAACGTTCGGCTCGACACGTGGGGAGGCGGGTACACCGTCTTCGGTCGCGTGGTCAAGGGCATGGACGTTGTCGACCGAATCGCCGCCGTGCCGGTGCGACAGACGAGTTTTTCGGAAGGTCTGCCAGTGCAGAGCGTCATAATCCGGTCCATCCGTCGCAAGTAAATTTTCGCTTCATTGATGACTTTGCCCGTCACCTCGGGTACGATCAGTCAAGTTCCCTGGTGGGATTGCTGAGGGGCAAGTCATGCGAACGGGTTCCGGACGCATCATCAAAATTCTTGTCGCTACCTTGTTCTCGGCCACGCTGGTGGGTTGCGGCATGTCGCCGGTAGGCATCTTACCGGACGCCCCGCTACTGGATGACACGACGAATCTGGACGCGGCTTCGCCGCTGCCCTCGGACGACTGCAAGGCGCTGGGCGAGCCTTCGACCGAAACGCATCGGGAAATGTTCGAGGCGCTCAATAATTTCCGCGTCGCCAACGGGCTGGAACCGCTGGTGTACTCGACGCGTCTCGAGGCGGCCGCCAACGCGCATGCCCGCGACCTGTACGAACGCGGCTACTTCGCTCACATCAACCCGGACGGCGAGAACCCCGGGAAGCGTGCGGTCCAGGCCGGCTTCTGCCATGAGTACGTCGGCGAGAACATCGCTGCCGGCCAAAAGAGCGTGCAAGCCGCCCAAATCGCCTGGGAAAACAGCCCCAGTCACCGCGAGAACATGCTCCAGCCCGCGTACAAGATGGTCGGCATGGGGTTCTACCAGGATCCGACCGGCCGAATGTACTGGGCCCAGGAACTCGCCTACGACCTGCCGTAATCCCCAATCGGAACCAACCGTACAAGCTTGCGAAAGGTAAGACCGGCGCGAGCCGCCGGGCTTGTCCCGGCGGATTCAGTTCGACGGGGTCCGGACGTCCCACGCGAATAGACCCGCATGCTCTGGTTCTGGCGAGGAATGTGCGAACTGACAGGGGAATGAGACGGCGGAGTCAAGCCCCGCCGCTCGCCAGGCTCATAGCTCACAGATCATCGCTGATCTCATACGGACGGCGTTTGAACTGCCGAGCGGCAGGAGCTATGCTTTCCCGCCGCAAACGGGATGCCCGTCGGTCCATCTTTGGCGCGATGTGAGCGCGGGCGTCCTGCGGATGAGGTGACCCACCCGGCGTTTAAACAGAATCGAGAGCGTCCATGGCCGCCATCTTGATTTATCTGTTCCCCGCGATCATGGACATGATCCTGTCGGCCGTGCTGTTCATGTGCATGGTCTCGTCGGCCCAAAAGGGGCTGTCGGCCAGCGCGGTCGCGGGCATGCTCACAACCTGGGCCTTCGTCTACATGATCTCATCGCTGCTGATCGGTCGCGTGGTGACGCAGCGGAACTCAGCTGGGCTCATCATGCTGGCTTGTGCGGCGACGGCGGCGCTGTCGATCGTCTTTTCGACCACGCAACACACGGCCGTCCTGTACGGCCTTCTGGTCATCGAAGGGGTGGCGATGGCCACGTTCTTCGTGCCGTTTCAGGTCTTCATGCGAGTGGTCGGAGAAGGCCGCCAACGGACGATCAACCAATCGGTCGGCCTGTACACATTCTCGTGGAGCATGGGCTACGCCGCGGGGCCGTTCATCGCCGGGCTGATGTGGCAGCACCTCGGCTGGCGAATGAGTCACGTGACCATTGCCGGTTCAGCGGTACTCGTGGGCGTGATGACGTACCTGCTCGGGCACGCATCCCACCCGGCCACTCCGGCGACGAGACCAACGTCCGGCCCGGTCACCAACAGCACGCAACGCCGCGTTGCGGATTACTCGCGGATGCCTGATCTGGCCTGGATGGGCTGGGTGTTCAGCGGACTGGGCTGTCTGGCGGTGCGATTGATCTTCGGCCTGTTCCCCAGCAGCGCGGCGAACTATGGCATTCCCAAGTTCGAGCAGGGACTGACGCTGTTCCTGCTCAGCGCGTTCCAGGCATGCTTCGGTCTGTGGCTGAGCCGGTTCTTCTGGTGGATGTACCGGCCACTACCCATTCTGATGGCGGGCCTGCTCGGCGTGGGCAGTATGGTTCTGTTCTCGGTCGCCTCGACCCCCTGGATGTTCTATCTGGCGGCGGCCGGGTTCGGCTGCTACTCGGGCATGTTCTTCTTCTACCTGGTGTTCCACTCGCTGGTACACCCGGAACGCAGCGCTCGCTACGTGTCGGTGAACGAGGCGACCGTCGGCCTGATGTCGCTGACCGGTCCGTTTGTCGGCGGCCTCATCGCCGACCACTCCTCACTGCGCACCAGCTACTTGCTGACCGCCGCCCTGCTGCTGGTGGCGGTCGTCACGCAAGCGTTCATCCACGCCGGGTATTTGCGAAAACAGACCTTGCCGTGCGATCCGATAGCGCCGGCTTCAACGGTATGTGACTAAGCGCAGACACATGCTCGCTTGCCCATCACGGACGATTCGCAGGGATCACAAATCCCCTTCCGTCGTCAGACAAAGGATCGGGGCGCTGGCTAGCCGTGTCGCATGGCACAGCTCTCGCAGAAGCGAGCCCAGGGCATTTCCTCGAGGAGTGTGCGTGGGATTCGGGCGTTATCGTTGACGCATCGACCGTAGGTATTCTGGCGGATTCGCTCGAAGGCCAGATTGACCTCGTTCAGAAGCAAGCGCTTCTCGGCGAGAGCCCGCTGGCGGATGTTGCTTTGCCACTCGGCGTCGGCGTCATCCATGAGGATGGAACGTGAAGTCGCCGGCGAGTCGGCTTCCAGCTTGGCAATGCTCTCCCGGAGCCAACTCCGGAGATGTTCGAGTTGACGTTGGAATGCCTCAATCTCCGCCCGGGCCAGCGGTGTCTCTTTGGATGACTCGGCACCGTTCCGTCCTGCTGAGGCGTCGAGTTCCAGGACCATCGCACTGTCGGCAGCAGCTTCCATACGTCAACCTCCGATCTTTACTTGATTCCTCGCCGACGGCACCGATCCGGGCGACACCATCCGGAATGCAACGCGGTAACGGCCGGCCTCTTCTCCTTTACAGAGACAACAAACGAACCCAATCGCGGACCGAGTCACCCGAACGGCACAGTGTCTCAGGAGTGCACGTCGTGCGCCGGCGCCCGATTTCTATCCAATTAGGCTTAAGCTCCGGACCCACAAAGACTTGCGGCGCCGAGGCCTCTATGCCTGGATCATAGGCGGCTGCCTATGGAGCGAACACTACGGTGGAGAGAAACCTTGTTGCTGCCCTCTCCTAGTGCATGATACGGTTTGGTGAATCCGGGACAAGCCCAAATTCCGGATTTCGCCAAAAATTTTTTTGTAAGACTTGTGAAAAACGTAACTTATGACTGGAAGCTGTTTCGGCGACGCGGCGCGGACGCATCGGAACCCCAGCAGCGCAGCAGCATCCGGACACTCACCTGATATCCACAGCGCGGGTGCCCTTGCGGATTCTGCCGATGGCCACGGCGTCGAGCCGGCGGCGGCGGAAGTGGCCGATCACAGCGTCAGCGAAGGCGGGCCGAACGACCATGACGTAGCCGATGCCCATGTTGAACACGTTGAACATCTCGTCGCGTGCCACGCCGATGGACTCCAGGTAGCGGAAGATCGGCGGGACGGTCCACTTCTTCGACTCGAGCACGGCAACGCAGTGATCGGGCAGGATGCGGATGACATTGCCGGGCAGTCCGCCGCCGGTGATGTGAGCCATGCCGCGGACCACGTGCTTGACCTTGTACTTGCGGAGCACGCTGAGCACGGGCTTGACGTAAATCCGCGTGGGCTTGAGCAGCTCGTCGCCGATAGGGCCGCCGATCTCGGGCACGACGGTGTCGTACGAGAGCCGAGCTTCTTTGAAGACGAGGCGGCGGGCGAGGGAGTAGCCGTTGGAGTGCAGGCCACTGGACGCGAGACCGATAACCACGTCGCCCGGCTCGATGTCCGAGCCGTCCACGATCCGCGTCCGTTCGACAACCCCCACGCCGAAGCCGGCAAGGTCGAAGTCCTTGCTGGCGTACAGGTCGGGCATTTCGGCGGTCTCGCCGCCGAGCAGCGCGCAGCCGGCCTCGGCGCAACCCGCGGCGATGCCTTCGACGACGTCGGCGACCCAACGTGGGTCGAGGCGGTGGACAGCCACGTAATCGAGGAAGAACAGCGGCTCAGCCCCGACGGTGAGCATGTCGTTGACGCTCATGGCCACCAGATCGATGCCGATGGTGCTGTAACGGCCCGAGTTGCGGGCGAGCAGAATCTTGCTGCCGACACCGTCGGTGCAGGCAACGAGCACCGGTTCCCTGTAGTTGCGTTTGAAAAGATCCTCGCGGTAGTCGAGCCGGAACAAACCGGCGAACCCGCCGTGGGCGGCCATGACCCGGGGGCCGTAAGTTCTGCGGACGATCGGGCCGATGAGGTCCACCATGCGATCGTTGGCGGTGATGTCGACGCCGGCATCCTTGTAGGTGATCTGCTTGGACTTGGCCATTTGGACAATCTACTGGCGGGGTGGAATGACGACAAGCCATCCGCAAAGGCAAGAGCCCGCGTGGGCCATGTACATACTGCGGCAGGTGCGCCGCCAGAGTTGCCTTTTGGGGCGGTTTGCGTACGCTTCTTTAGCGGAACCTGCGAACAGCCGCGATTGGATTCCACCCGAGAGTCTTCACATGCGGAAATTTGCCTGGTGTGGTAGTCACCCGATGATGCTGGCGGGCATCGGGATCGCTGTCCTGGTGTCATTTCAGGCCGGTTGTGCCGGACCGGGACCGCGGCTCTTTCCGCCCGCACCACAGCAGATCGAACATTTGGCTGACCAGGTGCTGCTTCACTGGTACGACTCCACGGGCGACGGCCGACCGGACTATTACGAGCGGCTCGATCCGCAAGGCCGCGTGGTCGCGTTGGGGTACGGGGCTCAACCCGGCCAACGCGTCGCTGACGAAGTCATCCTGGCTTCGATACCCGCGACTGAGCGGCGCGACCTGGTGATCATCCTGGATAGTGTTCCGGCGTCCATGGTCCGCGAGGCCTGGGAGCAGGGACAGTACCGGTTCTTCCCCCGTCCTACCGCGGTAATCGCGCCTTTCCCGGTCATGACCGATCCGTGTCTGGTGGATTTCTTTCATCTCACGCCGGGCGTGGCGATCGAGTCGGACTATTACGATTACGAACGCGGTCGCGAGACCGACGCGTATGACGTCTACCTCAAAGCGGGCGTGGCCATCTGGCACGAGCGTGTGGACTACGCGCTGGACCATCTGGCCCATGCGTCGGCCTACCTCGATCAGTTGAGCTGGTTCGACCACGAGTTGCGGCAAATTCAAGACGGCTTCCTTGCCAGTAGCAATCCGATGTACATCGGCTACTGCGTGGGCACATCGGCGTTGGGCGCGCTGCGCGGCCGCGAAGGCCACGCTGAGGGCATTTCGCGAATCAATCGCTTCTGCCACGAGATGATGTATCTCACGCGAGGCCGGGTTCGGATCACGCTCCTGTCGGATCACGGCCACAACCTGGTGACCAGCCGCCGCATTCCGATTGCCGACTTGCTCAGGAAAGCCGGCTGGAACGTAACCAACAGGATCAATGGGCCCCGTGACATCGTGCTGCCGGAGTTCGCCATGGCCACCTGCTCGGCGATCTACACGCGGATGCCCGAAGCGGTTGCTCAGGACGTGATGCGGATCGAGGGCATGGAACTGGCCGCATACCGGGATTCCGAGAGCAGCATCATCGTCCTGAGCCCGGATGGGCGGGCCCGCATTTCTCGAGCGGCGGAGGGCTATCGATACGAAGCGTTAGAAGGCGATCCGCTGCAATTGAACCCGGTGCTGGCCGTGTTGAACGAGGCCGGCAAGGTGAATCCCGACGGCTATGTTCGTGACGACGTGCTGATGCAAGCCACGATCGACCACGTCTATCCGGATGCCGTCGATCGACTGTGGCGTGGTTTGAACGAACAGTTCCAGCACAAGGCTGACGTGCTGATCTCGGTGGCGGACGGCGTGCATACAGGCAGCGCGTTCCAGTCGCGAATGATCACGCTGCGCGCGGCCCACGGCAATCTGCGGCCGCTCAGCACGTTTGGCTTCGCCGTCACCACCGCCGGCGAGCTGCCCGCCGTTCTGCGGATTCGCGACCTGGCCCCCGCGTTGGAATCGCTGGGCGTCAACGTGCTGAAGAAGCCTGAACCACCCTCCGTTTCCCCCCGTCGGCTCTGAACTGTAAGTTTGCCGCCGCTCGAACCAACTTGTAATGTGAGATGATGCGTCCGGACCGGCTGACACTCCAGGCGAGTGCCGTCCCGGCCAGAGCCGTCGTGTTGGCGGTCTGTGTCGCGGGCTGGGTCGTGCTGGCCGGAGCGGTGGCGGCGCCGTTACTGGGCGCGGCCTGGGCGGCACGCGATCCCGCATCGATCGCCACACAAGTCGTGGGCATGCCCAGCGCAGGTGTGCTGGCCAAGCGAAGCCTGATCCTCTCGATGACGGCCTGTGTGACGGCGCTGGTACTGGGCTTGGCGCCGGCGGCGGTATTGGGCACGTGCACACGCCGGCAGTGGCCTTGCCTGGCCGGCCTGGTGCTGGCACCTCTGATCGTCCCGCCGCAGGTGTACGCGTACGCGTGGAGCCTGCTGCCCGCCGGCCCCGGGCCTCGATGGGCGAACGGCGCATGGCGAGCCGGGCTCATCTCAGGTGGATGGCTGTGGCCGATCGTCACACTGATGGTGGCGGCGGGCTACCGCTCGACGGGCCGTGCGGTGCATCGGCTGGCCTTGCTGGACGGCTCGGCGGCGCAGGCGTTCCTGCGAGCGGTCCTGCCCAGCCTGCGGTTGCACGTCGTGGGGGCGGCGGCGATTGTCATGAGTTTGACGCTCATCGAGTACGCCATCCCTCACCTGACGCTCTGCCGCGTTTGGGCGAGCGAGTTGATGGTGCTGGTGGACATCCGGGCCCCCTACGGGCAAGTCATCCGGATGGCGGCGCAGCCCATGGCCATCGTGCTCGCGTTGCTCGGGATGACCTTGGTGGTGGTTCGCGGATCAGGATACTGGCTACCGGTTAGCGACGAAGACGCAACACCCGATGTCGCCGAACGTCTGAACCATGCAGCGCCCACCGCCATCGGCCGGATGGGTTGGTTGGCGGCCGCCGCGGTCTGGTTGGGAACACTGGGCGTGCCCGTGGTCCTGATGGCGGCGAATCTGCGGGCTCCGCGAGCATGGTGGCAAGGCCTGACGACGTTTGCTGGGCAATGGCCCGATTCGCTGCAAGTTTCGGTCGCGACTGGCCTTGCGTCCGTAACCCTGGCTGTCGGCACAGTGGCGTTGTGGCAGGCGACGGGGCAAGGGCTCTGGCGATGGGCGGCACTGGCCAGCTTGGCGGTGGCGCTGATCCCCCCTCCGGCATTGGGTGTGGGCTATGTGGTCGTGTTCAACCAGCCGGGCTGGGTCGGTGAGTTGTACGCGGATCGACCAGTGGTCTGGATCCTGGCTCTCGTGGGGCGATACGGCGTCCTGGCCATTCTGATCACGTGGCTGGCCATCGGCCGACGGAAGATCGCCGCGGTCGAGCAGGCCCGGGTGGACGGTGCAAACGGGCTGGATATCCTGGGCCACGTGCTGCTGCCGATGCTCTGGCCGTCGCTGGTGTGTGCGGGCGTGATCGTGACACTGTTGGCGCTGTTCGAGGTGGTGGTCACGCAACTGACGCGGCCGCCGGCCTACGGGAGCATCGCCATGACGATCCTGAACTACATGCACTACGGGCGAGACGACGCAGTGATCACGACTACACTGACGCTCGTGGCCGTGGGCGTGATTCTGGCCCAGGCGTGTGCACATCTGTTGACGCGGGTCAGGAAGTAGGGACTTTGGCCAGACCGATGAGACGACATCCGCGAAGCCCCGGGCCCAGTCGAGCCGTATCCGGTCGCACCGCGGCGCGCCGGTGGCGACGACTGGGCCTGACGACGCTCGCGTTGGCGATGGCGGTCGTGGGCGGGTGTCGCAAGCCGTCCATCTCGGGGCGGCAGCCGGATTTCTGGTTCGGCGAGCGCGGTTTGGGGCATGGACAGTTCGTCTATCCGCGGGCGATGGCACTGGCTCCGGACGGCTGCCTGTTCATCGTGGACCAGACGGCCCGGATCCAGCGGTTCAGTCCGACCGGCGAGTTCGAGACCTGCTGGCAGATGCCGGAGTGGGAAGCCGGCAAGCCGACCGGGCTGAGCGTGGACGCCGCCGGCCGCGTGCTGGTCGCCGACACGCACTATCATCGCATCATCATCTACGATCGCGACGGGAACGAACTGACCCGTTTCGGCTCGAACGGCACGGGCGACGGGCAGTTCCTGCTCACCACCATGGCGGTGGTTGACCGCAAGGGACAGATTTATGTCGCCGAGTACGGCGACAACGATCGCATCAGCCTGTTTTCGAGCGATCTGAAATTCTTGTACAGCTTCGGCCGGGAGGACATTGGCGAGCCGCTGATTCGGCCGCAGTCGATCGCCATCGACAAGGATGACACGCTGTGGGTGACCGACGCCTGCCGGCACCGGATCTGCCACTTCAGCCCCGACGGCAAGCTGCTCGGCTCGTTCGGCTCGCTGGGTCGCGAACCGGGGCAATTGCAGTACCCGTATCACGTGGCCATCTGCCCGGACGGCACGCTCCTGGTGAGCGAGTTCGGCAACAACCGCCTGCAGCGGTTCGACCGGACGGGCAAGAGCCTGGAGATCTGGGGATCGACCGGCACGAAACCCGGGCAGCTCGTGTCGCCGTGGAGCGTGGCGGTGACGGACAAGGGCGTCGTCTACGTGCTGGATTCGGGCAATAACCGGGTGCAAGTTTTCCGGATGTAGCGTCCGCGGAATGGGGAGCGTGGTTTGGTCGCGGTGAACTGGCCCATCTCGTTTCAGCGCCCGGAGTGGCTGTGGCTGCTGGCGGCGATCCCGGTGATCGCCGTGGCGTCGCTGCACTTCTTGCGCGGGGTGGAGAAGCCGCGCCGCATCGCCGCTATCGCCCTGCGGTGTGCGGTCATCGCGGTGCTGGCGGCCGCGCTGGCCCGCATCGAGTGGGTGCGCCGCAACGACCGGGTCGCGGTGATGTTCGTGCTGGACCGGTCGCGCAGCATTCCCGACGACGTGCAGGCTCAGGCTCACAAGTACATCCGTGAGGTCACCCGCAAGGCCGAACGCGACGACCGCGTGGGGATCATCGGGTTTGACGGCCGAGCCGACGTGGATCTCATGCCCAGCCGGGCCGGCTTTGACATCATCAGCTTCGGCATGGCCGGCCAGCCGGATCGTACGGACCTGGCGGCGGGCATCCGCATGGCCATGGCCACCTTCCCCGACGGCTTCGCCCGCCGCATCGTGCTGATGAGCGACGGCAACGAAAACATGGGCAACCTGGCCGAGGAGATCGAGAACGCCGCCGCCAACGGCGTGAGCGTGGACGTGGTCCCGCTGCACTATCAGCACACCAACGAGATTCTCTTCGACCGCATTTCCGTGCCGAGCCACGCCGGACAGGACACCAAGATTCCCGTCCGCATGATCGTGAAAAGCCAGCAGCCCACGCGGGCGAAGATCACGCTGTATCACAACGGGCAGGAAGTACCGCTGGCCGATCCGGTGAAGAATCTCACCGGGGGCATGCGGCCTGACCCCTTCGTGGCCGAGCTGGAGCTGCACTCCGGCGGCGTCCACCGGTTCGAGGCACGCATCGCCCCCCTGGACCCGTCGGACGACAGCATCGTCGAGAACAACCAGGCGACCGCCTTCACATTCGTGGAAGCGCAAGGCAAGGTGCTGCTGTTGTCGCGGAATCCCGACGAAGATCGCGTGCTGGTCGAGGCACTGAAGCGCGAGAAGATCAACGTCGATCTGCAGACGCCCCAAAGCATCGTGCTGGACCTGCTCAAGCTGCAGGAATACAGCGTGGTGATCCTCGCCAACATCTCGGCCGACACGTTCGACACCGATCAGCATCGCGACCTGGCGAGCTACGTCCGCGACTTCGGCGGCGGACTGATCATGACCGGCGGTGATGAGGCGTTCGGAGCGGGCGGCTGGATCGGCAAACCGATCGAGGAGGTCAGCCCGGTCAAGTTCGAGATCAAACACAAACGGCAGATGCCGCGCGGGGCCCTGGCCATCATCATGCACAGTTGCGAGGCCCCCGACGCGAACTACTGGGGCGAGCAGGTGGCGGTGTCGGTGCTGAACACCATCAGCTCGCTCGACTACCTCGGTGTGATCGCCTGGTCGGGATTCCGCGGCGGGGTGAACTGGGAGGTACCGCTCGAACCGGCAAGAGACAAGGCCGCTATCGCCAACAAGATCCGGCAGATGCAGGTCGGCGACATGCCCGACTTCGACACCACCATGCGAATCGCCACCCGCGACCTGATGAAGCTGAAGGATGCGGCCCAGCGGCACATGATCATCATCAGCGACGGCGACCCCAGCCCGCCCAGCCAGGCCACCATCGACGACATGGTCAAGAACCGCATCACCTGTTCGACGGTGGGCATCGGCTATGGAAGTCATGTGATGGTCGAGAACATGGTGCCCATCGCCAAGGCGACCGGCGGTAAATACTACGCGGTGAAGAATCCCCGACAGGTGCCGCAAATCTTCGTGAAGGAAGCCCGCGTGGTCAAACGGTCGCTGATCGATCCGCGGGAGTTCAACCCCGCGCTGACCACGGCGTTCGACGACATCGTCTCGGGCCTGGGCGGCGGCAGCCTGCCTCGTCTGGGCGGACTCGTACTCACCGAGCGCAAGCCCGATGCCCTGGTCCCCATCGTGCGAGCCGGCGAAGACAGGGGTGAGACACAGGAAGACCCCGTGCTGGCCTACTGGAACTTCGAGATGGGCCGCATGGTCGTATTCACCAGCGGCTTCTGGCCGAAATGGGGCGCTGACTGGAGCAACTGGGGTAGCTTCGGCAAGTTCTGGGCTCAGGTGGTGCGCTGGGCCATGCACGGCGACGATACGGCGGCGGTCTCGACGGGCTCCGGCGTGGACGATGTCGAAGGCGGCGGGCGACAGCGATCGGCGAGTTTCGAAGTCATTCCGCGGCTGGAAGGTAACCGCGGCAAGATTGTCATCGAGGCCCTCAACAAAGACGCGTCGTATCTGAACTTTCTCCAGATCAGCGGCAAGATGGTTCCGCCGGTAGGCGAGGCCCAGTCGTTGCGTCTGGTCCAGACCGGTCCGGGCCGATACGAGACGGAGTTCGAGGTGAACCAGCACGGCAACTATCTGGTGAGCCTGAACTACAACGATCCGTTCGGCAAGGGCGGGATCATCAAGGCCGGCCTGAGCGTGCCGTATTCAGCCGAGTTCCGCGACCTGGGCACGAACTTCGGGCTGCTCGAGCAGGCGGCCCGCAAGACCAAGGGCCGGCGGCTGGCCATGGACCCGCTGAAGGATGATGTGTTCAGCCGCGATCTTCCGCCCGCGGTGGCCCGTCAGCCGATGTGGCGTTGGCTGGTGACCTGGGTGCTCCTGCCGCTGTTCCTGCTGGATGTGGCCAGCCGGCGGCTCGCCTCGACGGTGGCCATGAGCGTCTACGTCGAGGTGGCGGTGTTCGTGATGATGCTGGCGGCGCTGTGGCGGCCCGGCTCGTCGCTCATGGTGATCGTGTACGCGTTCATCCTGGCCGAGTTGGTGGGCTGGGCCGTGCGATGGCAGTCCATCGGCCCGACACTGGCGTGGCTGACAGCGGGTGTGCGTGGATTGTCGCGGGCCGGCCAGCGCAGCGCGGGTTCGCTTTCACGGCTCAAGAACGTCCGCGAGAAAGTTCGCGAGGATCTCGCCGAGAGCGCTAAGCCCGCCGAGCCGGCACGAGCCGAGCGGCCGGGCACGATCAAGCTTGAGTCGCTGGCGGACAAGTCCCGCAAATTCGACGTGGGCGAGGTCGAGGGGGCCAAGCCGGCCAAGGATCTGACGGAGGCGCTGGGCGGAGCGAAGCCCGCCGGCCCGGAGAGCACGCCGCGACCCGGCAGCGGTCAGGCCGGCGGCAGCCTGGCCGACCGACTGAAGCGCGCCAAGCAGCGTGCGGCCGATCAGATCAAAGAACAAAAGGACCAGGAGCTATGAGCTGTGAGCTCATAAGCTTTGAGCCAGACATCCGGCTGAGAGCTGCTAGCTGAAAGCTGATATAACGGGAGCTTGATCATGGCGGCGAACATCGATCCGAGAGTGGAGAAACTCACGCACGAGTTCCGCGAGAAGTACCAGCGACTGCGGGACGAAATCGGCAAAGCGATCGTCGGGCACGGCGAGATCGTGGACGGCGTGCTGACCTGCCTGTTCGCCGGCGGACACGTTTTGCTCGAAGGCGTGCCAGGTCTGGGCAAAACGTATCTGATCAAGACGCTGAGCCAGGCGTTGAGCCTGAACTTCAGCCGTATCCAGTTCACGCCCGACCTGATGCCGGCCGACATCATCGGCACGAACATCGTGATGGACGACCCGACGACGGGCCGCCGGGAGTTCCGGTTCCAGCACGGGCCGATCTTCGCCCAGATCGTGCTGGCCGACGAAATCAACCGAGCCACGCCCAAGACGCAATCGGCACTCCTGGAAGCCATGCAGGAGCATGGCGTGACGTCGGGCGGCACGCGGTACAAGCTGGCTGAGCCGTTCTTCGTGATGGCCACGCAGAACCCCATCGAGCAGGAAGGCACGTACCCGCTGCCGGAGGCGCAGCTGGACCGCTTCTTCTACAAGCTCGTGGTGCAGTACTCGGGCCGCGAGGAGCTCAAGACCATTCTCGACCGCACGACCACGGGCTTCCAGCCGAAGATTGAGCCGGTCATGAGCGGGGAGGAAATCATCGCGGCCCAGAAGCTGGTGCAACGGGTCGTGATGGCGCCTCACGTACAGGATTACGTGGTGCGGCTGGTGATGGCCACGCACACAAACGGAGAGTTCGCGACGGACATGACCAACAAGTACGTCCGCTGGGGTTCGAGCCCGCGCGGAGCCCAGGCGCTCACGCTGGCAAGCAAGGTTCACGCCCTGCTCGACGGGCGATTCAACGTGAGTTTCGCCGACGTCCAGAAGGCCGCCCTGCCCGCGCTGCGTCACCGCATACTGCTGAACTTCGAAGGCGAAGCGGAAAATCTGAGCACGGACGACATCATCGAGGACATGCTCGTAAAGACGCCGACGCTGTCCGAAGCGGCTGCGTGAAAAGGATCGACGCGTCGGTTCCGGAAGGTAAGCGCCTATGGCGACCAAAGTCCAGACGAATGAGTTGCTCAGTCCCGAGTTCATGACCAAACTCGAGCGGCTGGACATCGTGACGCGCAAGATCTTCATGGGCCGCATGAAGGGCGAGCGGCGGTCGAAGCGCAAAGGACAATCGGTCGAGTTTGCCGATTACCGCAACTACGTGGTGGGCGACGACCTGCGGCATCTCGACTGGAACATCTACGGCCGGCTGGAAAAACTGTTCATCAAGCTGTTCTTCGAAGAGGAGGACCTGCACGTCAACATCCTGGTGGACATGAGCAAGTCCATGGACTTCGGCGATCCGAACAAGTCCTTGTACGCCCGCCGGGTGGCAGCGGCCATCGCCTACATCGGTCTGGTCAAGTACAACCGCGTGAGCGTGACCGCCTTTTCCGACCGTTACGGGCCGGAGATGGTGGGCGTTCGCGGCCGGCGGATGATTCACCAGGTGCTCGGCCATCTGAAGACCATGGAAGCCGACGGCGCCGGCAACATGAGCGCGGCCTGCCGGCAGTTCGCCATCCGCCATCCACAGCGCGGCATCGTCCTGCTGCTTAGCGATTTCATGGACAAAGGCGGCTACGAAGCGGGCCTGCGATATCTGGTCGGCCGCAAGTACGATCTGTACGCGATCCAGTTGCTCTCGCCCGAGGAGATCGACCCGCCGCTCAACGGCGACCTGCAGCTGGTGGACGTCGAGGACGAGGATCTGGCTGACATCACGATCAGCCGGGCCTTGATCAACCGCTACAAGCAGAACCTGACCGCGTATTGCCGCGGGCTGCAGGAGTTCTGCACGCGGCGGGGCGTGACGTACATGTTCACCAGCACGTCGGTGCCGTTTGACCAACTGGTGCTGAACTACTTGCGTCAGCGAGGGCTGCTACGATGAGCTTTCTCGCCCCCTGGTACGTACCCGTCCTGGCCGGCGCGCTCACCGTGCCGCCGCTGGTGCTGTTGTACTTCCTCAAGCTCAAGCGGCAACGGTTGCCGGTGGCTTCGACGCTCCTGTGGCGCAAGTCGATCGAAGACCTGCGGGTAAACTCGCCGTTCCAGCGGCTTCGCAGCAGCCTGCTGCTGTTGCTGCAGTTGCTCGTGTTGGCCGCCGCCTGCATTGCGATCGCCGAGCCGTTCAAATCGGCCGGTCGCACGTTCGATAACGCGATCGTCCTGCTGATCGACCAGTCGGCCTCCATGGCCGCACGTGAGAGCAACGGCGAGACGCGCCTGGAGATGGCTAAGCGCGAAGCGGCTCGTGTGATCGAAGGGCTGACTGCCCAGCAACGGGCGATGGTGATCGCATTCGCCGATCGCGCCCGCGTCCTGGCCCCGTTCAGCGACGATCGCAAGGCGCTGCTGCGAGCCATCGACTCCATCCAGCAGACGGACGCTCCGGCCAAGCTGACCGAAGCCATGACGCTGGCCGAAGCCCACTCCATGCCGCAGGGTGAGGACATCGGCATCGCGCAGCAGATCGGCCACGCTCACGTGATTCTGTTCACCGACGGCAGGCTCCGCGACGCCGAGGAAGTGATCGCTCAACGCAGCACGGTCGAGCTGGTCAAGGTGGGCACGACGGCCGAGAACGTGGGCATCGTCGATCTGGACGTCCGCCGCAACTACGAGCAGCCTACCGAGCTGACCATCCTGGCCCGGATCCGCAACTTCGGCACGCAGGCGGTCGCACGAGACGTTTCCCTGTTCATCAACGGCGAGCTGAAAGACGCGCGGTCCATCGGCCAGTTGGCCGCGGCGGGCTCGGCCGAAAAAGTCGCCCTTCTGCGGCCCGGCGAGATGCCCGACGAACGCAGCGAAACGGTCGTGCCCTTCGAGGTGGTTCTCGAGACGGGGGCCAACGTCGAGGTGCGGCTTTCGGGCACCGACGCGCTGGCCACCGACGATCGCGCGTTCGCGGTGGTCACGCCGCCGCAACCCATGAAGCTTCTGCTGGTGACGGCCGGCAACCGCTTCCTGAAACGGATGGTCGGCGTCATGCCCGCGGACCAGTTCGATACCTGGACGCCCGAGGAATACCAGACCAAGCCCGATGCGGAGTTGATCGAGAATGGGCGCTGCATCTATGACGTGGTGGTGTTCGATGCGCACTCGACGGACCGCCTGCCGCCGGGCAACTACTTCTTCTTCGGCGGTATTCCGCTCATCGACGGCGTGGAGCGAGGCGATCTTCTCGAGAACGAGATCCTGCTCGACTGGGACGACACCCATCCCGTCCTGCAGCACACGGTGGTCGAATCGCTCCGGATCGTCGGCTGGCACGACCTGAAGCTGCCCCAGGAAGCGGTCACCATCATCGAGGGCACAAACGGTCCGGTGCTGAGCTTCCTGGGCCGCGGCCGTAATCAGTACCTCATCTCGGCGTTCAGCATTTTCAACGAGGATCGCACAGCCCTCAACACGGACTGGGTATTCAAAGGCGAGTCCATCGCCTTCATGTACGACGCCCTGCGTTTCCTGGCGGGCAGCACGACCCAGGGCCAGCAGCCGCCGGTGAAGCCCGGCGAGGCGTTCAGCGTGCCGGTGGCTCCGCAGTACAAGAACGTCGCCGTGCGGCGGCCCGACCAAACCACGGAGAACATTCCCGTCGGCTCGCTGGGGCTGGCCACGTATGGGCGCACCGACAAGGTGGGTCTGTACGTGGTGTCCACCGGCATTCCCGGCGAGGGCACGCGGGCCGTCAATCTGCTCGATGAGTACGAGAGCCTCATCGCGCCCAAAGGAGATTTTCGCATCGCCTCGGGCGACGTGCAGCAGAGCAGCGGCTCGGAATTGGCCCGCCAGCCGCTGTGGCCTTACTTCCTCATGGCCTTGGGCGGTATCCTGTTCGTCGAATGGTTCGTGTACAGCAAGCGGGTTTACGTGTAAGCTGCGCTTCCTGATGGCACCGGCCGGTTGACGTGCGCGGAGCGAGACAACCGAAGCGACGCCGGGCGACGTCGAATCCATGTCGAATCGGAGGTTGGGAATGAACGTGCGCAGGCTTCTCAACATCGCCACCGTTACGCTGTGGATACTCGTGCCGATCGCTCGCGCCGACGCCTCGCCGGATCGGCCCGGGCGGCCCAACATCATCTTGTGCATGGCTGACGATCAAGGCTGGGGCGACGTGGGCTATTACGGCCACCCGGCGATCAAGACGCCGAATCTCGACGCCATGGCCGCTGCGGGCCTGCGGTTCGACCGGTTCTATGCGGCCGCGCCGGTCTGCTCGCCCACGCGCGGGAGCGTCATGACGGGCCGTCATCCCAATCGGTTCGGCTGCTTCATCTGGGGCCGCACGTTGCGACCGCAGGAGCATACACTCGCCGAGACGCTCAAGGCCGCCGGTTACGCCACCGGACACTTCGGCAAGTGGCATCTCGGGTCGGTCGAGAAAGGCAGTCCGGTCAATCCCGGGGCAAGTGGCTTCGATGAGTGGCTGAGCGCCCCCAACTTCTACGACAACGACCCGATCCTCAGCCGCAAGGGCATCGCCGTTGAAATGAAGGGCGAAAGCTCGATGGTGGCCATGGACGCGGCGCTGGCGTTCATTCGCGAGCAGGCCAAGGCGCGGCAACCGTTCCTGGCCGTGGTGTGGTTCGGCTCGCCGCACCTGCCCTACGAGGCGGCCGAGGAGGATCGGGCCCTCTACTCAGGGCTGAAGCCGGCACTGCAGAATTACTACGGCGAAATCACCGGCATCGACCGGGCCATGGGCAAGCTCCGCGCGGAGCTCCGCACGCTCGGCATCCACGAGAACACCATTGTGTGGTATTGCAGCGATAACGGCGGGGTCGGCAACGTCAGCGCGACGGGCGGCCGAGCCGGCAAAGGCAGCATCTATGAAGGCGGGCTGCGCGTCCCCGCCATCCTCGAATGGCCGGCCCGTATCCCCCGGCCTCAGGTCAGCAACTTGCCCGCGGTGACATCAGACATATATCCGACACTTCTGGAGATTGTCGCCGCTCAGCCCGAATCGCGTCGCGTATTGGACGGGATCAGTTTGGTGCCGGTGATCGAGGGGAAGGTTGACCGGCGTCCCCAGCCCATCGGCTTCTGGAAATACCCCGATCAAGGCGTGCGCACGCCGTCCAAGGAGTTCATGGCCGAACTGCTCGAGGCGCAAAAGCAGGGACGAGAGATCTCGCGGGAAGAGCGGCTATGCCTCGACGCGGGCAAAATCACGCAGCAGTACCCGCGAGACCGCTTCCCGGGTCATGCAGCCTGGCTCGACTGGCCGTGGAAGCTGCACCGCATCGAACCGCCCGACCAGCCGATCACGATCGAGCTGTACAACCTGGCCGAAGATCCGCAGGAAAGCCGCGACTGCTTCGCTGAGCAGCCCGATCGCGTCAAGGTCATGCGGGAGCAGTTGGAGCAATGGCTCGCGTCCGTGGTTGACAGCCTGAACGGCAAGGACTATTGAGCCTTTCGGGGAGCAGGCATCTTGCCCCCTCCTTTTTGCACGTGCGCGTTGTACGCTGTCGTAACCATCCGTGGCGCATTGTCGATGGAGCGAGGTCCATGCGCTTAAGATGCACGATTCTGTTGTTGATCGGGCTGGTGTCACTCCTGGCCATGCCGGCGGCTGTCAGCGCCGAATCGTCCACCAGTGCTCCGGCCAGCGTCATCCCTCCCGTCAATCTCCAGGAGTTGACATACCGCAACCCTATTATCGATCGCATCGGCCCAGCCGATCCTCATGTGATCCGATATCAAGGCCGCTACTATCTCTATCCCACGCTGGATTGCCGCGGCTACGAGGTGTTCGTGTCCGACGATCTCGTCCGCTGGGAACACAAGGGCAAGTGTTTCAGGGACAAACGCGGCGGCGTATGGGCGCCCGACATGTTCCACAACCCCCGAGGTGACGGTAAGTTCTACCTGTACTACACCGTGGATGACGCCCAGTCGGGCAAGCTCATCGGCGTGGCCGTGGCCGACAGTCCGCTCGGCAAGTTCATCGACAAAGGCCCGCTGATCAAGGGCGCGATCGACGCCCATCTGTTCCAGGATGATGATGGGAAGATGTACCTGTACCACGTGCCCACGTCGGCCGGATACAACCGCATTGCCGTGCAGCCCATGGCCGACCCGCTCACCAAGACCGGCGAGCCGAAAACCCTTATTGAACCGACCGACGCGTGGGAACGGCACGGTGCGCCCATCGCCGAAGGTCCGTGGATGCTCAAGCACAAGGGGCTGTACTACCTGATGTATTCGGGCAGCCCGGCCGACGGCCCGCATTACGCCATCGGTTACGCCACCGCGAAATCGCCCATGGGCCCCTTCACCAAGTACCCGGGCAACCCCATCGCCCAACAAGGCAACGGCGTGTTCGGCCCGGGGCACCACTGCGTCGTGACCGGACCGGACGGCAAGTTGTGGATGGTCTATCACCAGCAAAGCACCGCCCAGAGAGGCTGGAATCGCTTTCTGGCCATCGACCCGCTGTGGTTCGACGACGAAGGCGTCATTCACGTCAAGCTGACGCGTGGCACCACGGAGCGTTTCACGGCCCGGGACAGATAAACGTCTCCCGCGTACGCCGTGCTCACCACGGAGGACACGGAGAAGACGCCTGCGACCACGGATGACACGCGCGAGTACGTATGAAAAAGGCGCGCACCGCAGAGGTCACAGAGGCGCACAGAGGCGGGCAGATCAACTTTTCCTCTGTGACCCTCTGTGTCCTTTGTGGTTCACCAATTCTTGCCGTCCGCGTTACCGGTGGATCCTTACAGTTTGTACTGCGGGATCTTCATCAGTTCGCCGTCCTTGAGCGCCGACTGATGGGCGACGATGCCGGACACCGTCATGTTCAGCGCCCAGGCCACGTCGATGAGCGGCTTGCGGTCCTCGAGGATGGCGGTGACGAACTCGTTCATGAGGTAGCCGTGCGAACCGCCGTGCCCGCCGGGATCGACCGTCGGCGGCAGCGGCGGCCGGTTGATGTTGGGCAGATTCTTCTCCAGCCCCTCGTACTTCCCGTAAACCGTGCCCTTCTGCCCACGAACGCGGCCCTGCTCGCCGCCCGAGCCCGGCGTGTCCCAACTGACCGCCATCCGCGCACAACCGCCCTCGCTCGTGCGGAACAGGGCGATCTCCGTGCCGAACGGGTTCTTGTAGCGGTTATTGGAAGGCTGCAGATGGGGGACGATGCTGGGCATGCCCATGCAGGACACTTCGGTGAAGCTGCCACCGGTCACGCCCACATAAAAGGCATTCGAGTGCGTCGGATACCACTGCGGCGGCAGGCCCACCCGCCAGTCCTTGTACGACGGGATCGGCTCGGGCATGTAGTGGTAGTACTCGCCCTCGGCGTACACGATCTTGCCGAGCCCGCCGGCCTTGTAGATCTCGCGGGCAGCGTGCAGATCGGCGTGGTAGCAGGACGTCTCGAAGAGCATGTACTTCAGGCCGGTGGTCTTGACCGCCTCGAACAGTCGGTCGGCGTCTTCGAGCGATCCGAACACCGCGGGCACCGCCGAGGCCACGTGCTTGCCGTGCTTGAGAGCGGCGATGGCGTGATCGGCGTGGCTGGGGGCGTCGGTGGCGACGAACACCGCTTCGATCTTGTCGTCCTTGACCAGTTCCTCGAGCGAGGGATAGGTCTTCTCGCAACGGACCGCCTTGGCCAGTAGCGCGCAGCGATCGGGCTGAATGTCGCTAACCGCCACGATCTCGACGTTCGGGTGATCCTGGAAGCTGAAGGCCGCGCCGAAGTTGCACACGCCGTAGCCCACGATGCCGACGCGCAGTTTGCGGTCGGACACGGGCTTCCAACCCTTCGAGGTGTCGGCGTCCCTGGCCTGTTTTTCGAAGCCGGGGATCACCTGTCCTTCGGCCCGGGCCGTCTGCGACAACCCCAGCGCCGCCGCTCCCATGCCCACCGCCTGCAGAAAAGATCGTCGCGTCGAAAGATCGTGCATGATCGAGACCTCCAGTTGATCAAGGCCGGCCGGGCGAACGGCCGGGCGTTCGGGAACACTTGTTCGATCAGTTGATGCCTCTGCCGGAGCAGCTGCCCCGATTCCTGCTGGTCAATGCATCGCAGCGCTCGCGCCATCGGCCGCAGTCGTTGCAGATGCCCGGAATGACATCAATCAAGCCGCTCATGTGCGAGACATGGTACCACTGACCGGGAGACGAGAAAACTGCGCGGGGCCGGGAGGCCGCGGGTTGCCCGCCCGGGGGCTCCTTCCTACACTGGCCGTCAAATCGCCAAAACACGATCAGGGTGACGGGCAATCGTGCCTCAGCCAGACGAGACGCCCGGCTCGATCTCTTTGTCGCAGGAGCAGTCCATGCGAAACCACGATCGTCCGGTTGTTGTCGGCTTGCTTTCGACGATCCTCGCGGTTGCGTTCGTCGCCGCCCGAGCCGACGCTCAGGTCGACGCACCGGCGACGGCACCGGCCGGCTTGGCTGACGCGGCATGGGACGTCGACTTTTTCCCCATCCTGCCCTGGGACCATCTGCCGCTGACCAAGGATCGCGCTCAAGCCGACCGGCGCATCGAGGGAATTGCCGAATGCGGTTTCACGATCGCCGGGTTCGTGCAGCCGGAAGATTTGCCCGCCTGCGAACGGCTCGGCCTGAAGGCGATCATGGGTGCTCCTCGAGCCAAGTCGCCGTTCGCGCGAGGCGGCTGGAAGAACCTGTCGGACGAGGACATCGACCGGTACGTGCGCGAGCTGGTGGACTCCTCGCGACACAGTCCGGCGGTCATTGGCTACTACATCATGGACGAGCCGGGAGCCCCGGCGTTCGGCGCGCTGGCCAAGGCGGTGGCGGCCGTGCGGCGTCACGCCCCGGGCAAGCTCGCCTACATCAATCTCTTCCCCGGATACGCCACGATCGGTGCGCCCGACCGGTCGCAATTGGGAACGGCCAGCTTCACCGAGTACCTCGAGCGTTACGTAGCCGAGGTCCGGCCGCAGTTCCTCAGCTACGACAATTACATGGTTCAGTACTCCGACGACCTGCGGAATCCTGTACAGGCCGCCCAATACTACCGCGACCTGCTGGAGGTCCGCCGAGTAGCCGCCCGACACGGACTGCCCTTCTGGAACATCGTTTCGAGCAATCAGATTCGGCCGGTCACGCCGCCGCCCTCGCCGGGCAACATGCTTCTGCAGGCGTGGACCACGCTGGCGGCCGGCGGGCGCGGCGTGTCCTGGTACACGTACTGGAGCCGAGGGTATGGCTACGCCCCCCTCAACTCCGGCGGCACCCGTACGGAAACGTGGGACTATCTGCGAATCGTCAATCGGCAACTTCAAGTCATCGGACCGATGATGAACCGGCTTCGTTCCACGGGCGTGTATTTCGCCGGGCCCGTGCCGCTCGAGAACGTGCCCACGCTGCCGGGGCGGCTTGTCGAGAGTGTCACGGCCACGGTCTCGCTGCGGCAGGAGTCAGCCGAGCAACTGCCGATCATGGTCGGCGAGTTTGCCGGCGCCGACGGCGATTACGTCATCTTCGTGAACCTGAGTCTTGCTGCATCGGTGAACATCAAGCCCAAACTGGTGACGCCCGGTGTCGAAATGCACGTGATCTCGGCCGCCGAGGCCAGGCCGGTCGTGCTGGACACCGCTGCCCGGGGGCACTGGCTGGTGTCGGGACAAGGAGTCCTCGTCAAACTCGTCCCGTCAGCTCAGCCTCGCCCGTAGAGACCACCGGGGACATGAGCTTAGACGACAATCTGCTCATGCGAACGGCTTCGTGCCGGCAAAACAGACGCGGCATTCGGATTTCGGCATCGCGAGTCTGTAAGAAACCAGGCGCGACCTGCAAGTATCGAATAGGACCCTCCATACGGTTCGGAGGGGCAAATTCGATCATGCGCAGGGGACCGGGCAATGGCGGTAGGACAAGAGCCCGAGGTTGACACACAACCTCGGGGCAGTTCCGTTTGGGCCAGCGGTCCCCGCGAGGCCGTCGAGTCGCCCCACCAACGAGCGAACGAACACCCCGCCGACTGGGTGGAATCCCCGCGCGCCGAAAGCAAGAAGAAGGCCGCTCGATCCCGGTTCGGTCCGCGAAGAGTCATCCTGCCCGCGATTCTCCTGTTGGCCGTGGCGGCCGCCTACCTCGCCGCGCGGCAATTTGGCTCACCCTCGAACGATGCAGCGGCGGAACTCTTCACCGTCAGCCGGCGAAGCTTTCCCGTCATCCTGCAACAGAAAGGCGAACTGAAAGCGGCCAAACAGATCGACATCCGCTGTGAACTGCAGGGCCGCTCGACCATCATCAAGCTGGTGGAGGAAGGCAAATCGGTCCGCAAGGGCGACTTGCTGGTCGAACTGGCCAGCGATGAGATCGAGGAGAAGGTGCGCGAGGCCGAGAGCAAGGAGCTTCTCGCGCGAGCGGCACTCGAAGCGACCGAGAAGGAACTGCAGATTCTCAAGGACAAGAATCACAGCGAGCTCAGCAAAGCGAAGGTCAAGCTGTCACTGGCCACGCAAGCACTCAACAAGTACCGCGAAGGCGACGCCATCCAGGCCGAGCAGGAGAAGCAGCTGGCCGTGGACGAGGCGGCGTACAACCTCCGGCGGGCGGAGGCAACGCTGGCCGATACGGAAGATCTGTTCAAGGAAGGATTCGTCACGCGGCTGGAGGTGGAGAACGAACGGGCCACCGTCTACCAGAACCGCATCAAGCTCCAGAACGCCGAGCTGGCTCTGCAGGTGCTCAAGAAGTTCACGATCCCCATGGAGATCCTGCAAAAGGAGAGCGATCTGGCGGATGCAGCCAAGGAACTGGAGTGGAAGCAGAAGGAAGCGGCTGCATCGGAAGCCAAGCTGACAGCCGAACTGGAAGCCAAACGCGGCGATCACAAGCTGGCCAAGGACAAGCTGGCCCAGATGATCGATCAGAAAAACAAGACGCGAATCCTCGCTCCCGCCGACGGCCTGGTCGTGTACTTCAAGGAACACTGGTGGGACGAAAGCGACATGATCAAGACCGGCGCCCAGGTGCACGAGCAGCGGGTTCTCATCCAGTTGCCGGATACCACGTCGATGAAGGTGGTGGTCCGCGTGCACGAAGCCAAGGCCAAGACGCTCAAGGAAGGGTTGCCGGCGATGCTGCAGATCGAGGGGCTCCGCGACCGGCAGTTCACCGGGCGCGTGAGCAAGATCGCCGTTCTGGCCGATTCGAAAAACAGTTGGCTCAACCCCAACATCAAAGAGTACGAGACCGAGGTATTGCTGGACGGCACGCACGAGGAACTCAAGCCGGGGCTGACTGCTCACGTTCAGATCAAGCTGGCCGACCTGCATGATGTTCTGGCCGTGCCGGTGCAGTCCGTCTTCGGCAAGGGCAGCCGGTTCTACGTGTTCACGCGCGACCACGCGGGCATCAAGCCGGTGGAAGTGAAGCTCGGCATGGCCAGCACGGAGTTCGTGGAGATCACGCAGGGTCTCCAGCCGGGCGACCAGGTGCTGCTGGCGGTCCCGGATGAGGCGAAGCTGCTGTTGCCCGAGGACTCGGAGGCGACCAAGACGGCCACGTGGTCGGCGAGTCAGCCGGCCAGTGCGCCGGCGAGTCAACCGGCAAGCACGCCGGCATCGGGGCCGGCGGTTGAATGACGAAACCCAAATGACAAATGACGAAATCCGAATGACGAATGTCGAGTGACGAATTCATCGTCTGGTTCAAAGCTCATAGCTCGTGGCTCACACCGCAGAAGCCGCCATGTACGCACGCATGCTCATCGAAACGGCCGGCATGGGCCTGAAGAATCTGCGGCTGCACAAGTTGCGGTCGTTGCTCACCACGCTGGGAATCATCTGCGGCGTGGGAGCGGTGATCTGCATGCTGTCGGTCAGCGAGGGTGGAGCCGAGATGGAGATGGCGCTCATCCGGCTGCTCGGCACGCACAACGTCATCATCCGGTCGGTCAAGCCGGCAAGCGGCGGCAACGTTGCGTCCGACAACTCGCGCATTCTCGAATACGGCCTGACCGCCAACGACCTGACGGTCATTCGGGCCACCATTCCCCATGTAAACCGCGTGGTGGCCCTGCGCGAGGTGGCGTTCGACGTGCGCCGGGGCGCCCAAAGCTTTTCCGCGACGGTGGTGGGTGCCGACCCGCAGTTTTTTCAGATGATCCACATCAATCTGGCCCGCGGGCGTTTCCTGACCGAGGTGGACGATCGGGAACGGCTGCAGGTCTGCATCATCGGCGATGAGGTGCGGCGGCGGCTGTTCGCGTTCGAGGATCCCATCGGCCAACCGGTGTTCGTGTCCGATTACGAACGGGGACTGATCCCGTTCGAGGTGGTGGGCGTGCTCAGTCGCGTCCAGACCGCGGGCAGTCCCGCCCGAGGCATGGGCGACCGCGACGTCAATGCTGACGTGTTCATCCCTCTGGCCACCTCTTCCGCCCTCTACGGCGATCTGCGGATCAAGGTCGGGCGCGGCTCGCGCGAGTTTACCCGCTGCGCGTACAGCGACTTCTACGTGGAGGTGGACGATCTCGAACACGTCGTGCCGGTTTCCGGCATGCTGCGTCACTGCCTGATGCACCCGCGGAGCGGCAAGATGGACTACGTGATCAAGGTGCCGCTGGAGAATCTGCGGTTGGCCGAAGCCGAGAAAAGGCGGCGGCAGGTGACGCTGGGTTGCATCGGCGGTATCTCGCTGCTGGTGGGCGGCATCGGCATCATGAACATCATGCTGGCCACGGTGACCGAGCGGACTCACGAGATCGGCATCCGCCGAGCCTTGGGCGCCAAGCGACGGCACATCACCGGTCAGTTCCTCGTCGAAGCGTTGACGCTCAGCATGACCGGCGGGCTCATCGGAGCCGGCGCGGGCTGGGCCGGCGCCCACTTGATCACGCGAGCGGTCGGCTGGCCCACGGTCATCCACGAATGGACGCTGATCGTCAGCCTGGGCTTGGCGTTGGCCGTCGGGCTTTTCTTCGGTGTGTACCCGGCCGTCACCGCCGCCCGGTTGGACCCCATCGAAGCCCTGCACCGCACCTGAACCGGGCGAGCATTTTCGCACGTGCCCGGCGCGCGCCGCTGCCGCGCGGATTCTCGATCTCTCATCACAAATCGGGTGTTCCCGACCCTGGCGAGCCCTTCTGAAACGTGCTAATGTGGTAGGGCTCATCAATTCGTCTGTTCTTCAGAAAGGTTGTGTGAGAATGCGGCATAGGCTCATGTCCATCGTGTGCACCTGGAGTCCCCTCGTCGCGCTGGCGATCCTGCCGAGCGTTCCGGCGGCCTCCGCGGAATCGCAAACGGCCACTCGTCCGGCGTCCGGTACCGCGGCGCTGACGGACGATCTGACAGTGTGGCCCAACCAGACCTGCTATCGGGCGTCCGAACCCTGGCTGGCCGAGAACCACGACCACCTGCGGGTGATGCGACCGCGGGTCCTGGTGCTGAACTTCGCCAACGATGTGGACATGGCCGGCATCCAGGAGCGCACGGAGAAGCTGATCCAGGCCCTGGCCGAGAGCACCCGCTACCACGGGTACGAGGATCCGGCGGCCCCGGCGTTCCTTCAATACGAGGTGGTCCGCTACGTGGACATGCGCGACCAGCCTCCCCCGCCGGAGCGGGCCCACCGCAACAGCGCCCACTTTCCCACCAAGCCTGACGGCCCCAAGGACTTCGCCTGCGACTACAGCGCTTTTTATAGCGATGCGTTCGCCCGTTTCTACGGCTTCGCGGATCCGAAGAACAATCGGCGCTATCGCAACCTGCACGAGCTCATCGAAGAAGGCGTGGTCCACGAATTGTGGTTCTACGCGATTCACGAGTACGAAGTCGGCTGGCCCGCCTTCGAAGTGATCGAGATCAAACAGTGCTACGACGAGAACTTCAAACGCATCGAAGGCAAGTACGTGCCGGCGGGCAACGGCCATGACGACTCCATGCCCTGGTCGGGCCGGACGTTCCGGATGGCGTTCTTCAACCCGCACCGCGGTCCGGGTTGCGCCATGGAGAACTTCGCCCACGGGCTGGAAGCGATCGCCCGTTCCCGCGCCATTCCGTACTTTTCCAAGTACTTCAACGAGTACGCGGAACTGAACCTCAACCGCAAGTATGGGATGCCGTTCAAGTCACTCTACGAGATGCCTTACGGCGAGAAGGATGTCGTCAACTATCCCTCGCAGACGAGTCTCGAGGTCAAGTACAAGGGCGAAAAGCACGTGATCGATCCCTACGTGGCGGTGGGCGGGAACGCTCACTGGCCGCCCGGCGGACGGCATCATTACGACCTCAATTCGCCGTTCACCGTCTCCAGCACGATCGAGAGCTACCGGATGGGCAATGGACCGGACGGCAAGGACCGAGTGGCCGACTTCAACAAGGATCAGTTCGCTCAGTTCAAGAGCACGGCCCCGGACTGCATGGGACCGTGGTTGGTGTTTTGGCGACAGTGCATGCCAGGACTGGACAACAAGGCCAAGGATGACGACGGCAAGCCCATGAAGAACTGGTGGCCATTCCTGTTCTATTGATTGCAGCTATGAGCTGTGAACGATGGGCTGTGAGTCGGATGAAGAACTGGTAGCCGTTCCTGTTCCAAGGAGTGATCGATGCATCTGAGAACCGCATTCGCGGCAAGTGTGTTCTTCGTTACTACAACTCTGATGGCGGCGGATCTGGATCTGAAGAACAACCCGCGCATCACGCACAGCGCGACCATTCGGCCGGGCACATACCACCTGCCCGACACACAGGGCGACGGCGCGGTGCGGATCGAAGGTGACGACATCACCGTGGACTTCCGCGGCGCCCGCATCCACGGCGGCTCCGATGGTCAGCGACCCGACACTTTCAGCGGCACGGGCGTGATCATCCGGGGCCGGAACATCACGGTGAAGAACCTCGCGGTGAGCGGGTACAAGGTCGGCATTCACGCCGTCGAGTGCACGGGCCTGATTGTCGAAGACACCGACGTCTCCAACAATTACCGCAAGCACCTGCTGTCCACGCCGCAGGCCGAAGACGGCAGCGACTGGATCTTTCCGCACAACAACGATTCGCAAAAGTGGGCGGAACAGTACGGCGCGGGACTCTACGTCGAGAAGTCGAGAGGCGCGACCATCCGCCGCGTGCGCGCCCGCGATGGCCAGAACGGGATCATTCTCGACCGCGTGAACGAGTCCAAGATCTACGATAACGATTGCTCGTTCCTGAGCGGATGGGGCCTGGCCCTGTGGCGATCGAACGACAACATCATCACGCGAAACGCGTTCGATTTCTGCATCCGCGGCTATAGCCACGGCGTGTACAACCGCGGCCAGGATTCGGCCGGCATCCTCATGTTCGAGCAGAACAGCCGGAACATCATCGCCGAAAATTCGGCCACGCACGGCGGCGACGGCTTCTTCGGTTTCGCCGGCCTCGAGGCTTTGGGCGACCGCCCCGCCCCACCGGGCTTCGACCACAAGCGGGCGGGCAACAACGACAATCTGCTCATCGCCAACGACTTCTCGTACGCGGCCGCCCACGGCATCGAGATGACGTTCAGCTTCGGCAACCGGTTCATCGGCAACAAACTGGTGGGCAACGCCATCTGCGGTGTCTGGGGTGGCTATTGCCAGGACACGCTCATCGCCGACAACATCATCGCCGACAACGGCGAGTACGGCTACGGCCTGGAGCGCGGCGGCGTCAACATCGATTCGGGCCGCAACAATCGCATCCTCGACAACCGCTTCGCGAACAATCGCTGCGGCGTGCATCTGTGGGGTCCGGCCGCCAAGGGTTTCCAGGACAAGCCCTGGGCCAAAGCCAACCAACCGGCTTCAGCCAACAACATCATCGCGGGCAACACGTTCGAGGGCGACCGCCTGGTCCTCCATCTCCGCGGTGAAGGCAGCGGGATTGTGTTCGCCGCCAACAAGCTGGAGAACGTCGGCAAGGACATGGACGTGGCCGCCGGCGTCGAGATCATCAAGGAAGTCTCGGCGGCGGATCGCGCGTGGAAGCGGCCGGAATATCCCGTTCTGGGCGAGACGCGTCCCGTCGGTGCCCGCAAACATCTGGCCGGACGTCAGAACATCCTCATGACTGAATGGGGACCGTACGATTTCGAGCGAACGTTGGTCTGCCCCACCGAGATTCACGGTAGCCGGGAGGCGACATTCCGCGTCCTCGGGCCGCGCGGCTCGTTCCGCATCAACGACCACACCGGAAAGGTGACGGTGTCACCTCGTGAAGGCGAGCTGCCGGCCACCATCACGGTGAGCGCGCGGGAGCCGGGACTGACGCCGTTCAGAATCAGCCTGACCGCGGATGGCCAACCGTTCGAAGTCAATGGCACGCTCCTGCAGGCGAACTGGACCGTGCGATTCTTCAAATGGACGGACGCGCAGGATCCGCGAGAAAAGCCGGAAAACTGGCAGGCCATCGTCAGCAGTAACCCGATCGAGACACTCGAGAAGGATGAGATCGACTTCAAATGGGGTGGCGGGGCGCCGAGCCGGGCCGTCGGCAGCGACCGCTTCGCAACGGTCGCAGAGAGCGAAATCCGCCTGCCGGCCGGGCGTTACAAGCTGTGGACGGTCTCTGATGACGGCATCCGGGTCCTGGTGAACGGCAAGAAGGTGCTTGAAGACTGGACTTGGCATCCGCCCAAAGAGAACACGGCCGAAGTAACACTCGAGGAAGGGGCGCACAAGCTGCGGATCGAGCATTTCGAGATCGACGGGTTCTCCCAGTTGCAGTTCCGGATCGAGCCGCTGTCTCAGGCGAGTCCGTGACGCGTTCCGGGCCGGTTTTACCGGGCATGAGGGGCGGGCATCCTGCCCGCCTCGGAGGTGAACCAGACGCCCCCCAAAGGGTTGCGACGCGGGTGGGCTCTCGGCTAAACTGTGCTGAATCAAGATCAGATCCTAACGAAGGTTACAACAGGAGGGGGTTCCATGCCGGTATACAGGCTGTTCGGCTCATGTTGTGTGATCCTATTGAGCGCCTTGCCGGCGATGGCCCAGCAAGCAACCACGATCAGGCCTCGGGCTCTGCTGATCAACTTCAATCCGGTGATCGAGAGCCGCTCGTCTCAACGGCTCAGCACGGTGGGCGGATGGAACTCACCTTCCGCGCTGACCGCCGGTTACATCTCCGACTTGGCAGAGTGCAGCCACGGCTTGGTCTCGTATCGGCTCACCCGCACGGTGGACGCCGACATCTGGCCCATCAAGGAAGACGGCTTCCGCTACACCGACGAGTCCTATCTGCAATGTCTTTCCACGTGGTCGGGCTGGCACCAGCCGGACATGTGCGATTACAAGGCCAAGTGCCGAGATTTTGACCTGGCACGCAAGGTGGACTCCGGCGAGATCGACGAAGTCCTGGACCACAGCGCTCCGTTCTTCGGCGGATACGAGACGCGAATGATCGGGCGAGGCGGTTACTGGTGCAATTCGCCGCCCCTGCGGCGAACCGCGTGCTCGAAGATCTTCATCATCTCGGTGTTCAACTACGAGCGAGGCGTCGGCGAGATGCTGGAGGATTACGGGCATCGGACCGAATCCATCATGCGCCTAGTGTACGGTAGTTGGGAAGCCCAGAAGACGCATGCCTGGAACCGCTTCACGCTCTACGACAAGATCTTTCCGGGAGAGGCGGCTTGTGGAAACGTGCACTTCGCGCCCAACAGCCAATCGGATTATGACTGGGGCAACCCGACGTTCGTCTGGAGCTACTGCGACGACTGGCTGTACAACTATCCGAATCTCACCGGCCAGAAAAAGTGGGTGAATCGCAGCGAATGGGGCAACGGCGACATCCGGCAGCATCACCGCTGGTGGTTCGCGCACATCCCGCACGTCTCCGGCAGCACCACCGAGTACGGGATGACGCGTTTGAACAACTGGTGGGCGTACATGCAGGATTTCAACCGCTACGCCGAAAGCGGCGGCGACCACAAGCCCGGCGGCACTCCCCCGCCGGCCCAGCCTTACCCGGCTCCGGTCCGCCGACTGACCGTCAACGCGACTGACGACTGGGCCCCCCAGATCAACGCGGCCGGCCGGATCGTCTGGCACGGCGCCGTGGGCTCCACATTCGAGATCTTCTCGTGCAACGCCGACGGGACCGGCCTGGTCCGCATCACCAACGACTCGTTCAACGACGAGGATCCGCGGATCAACGCGGCCGGCCGGATCGTCTGGCAGAAGTTCGACGGGAAGGATTACGAGATCTTCAGCGCCAACGCCGACGGCACGAACGTCGTGCAGATCACCAACAACGATTACAACGATTGGCATCCGGATATCAACGACGCCGGACGCATCGTGTGGGATGCTTTCGACGGCACGGATTACGAGATCTTCAGCGCCAACGCCGACGGCACCGACGTGGTTCAGATCACCAACAACGCCTCCGCCTCCGGATACCCGCGCGAGGACGTTTGGCCCCAGATCAACAATGCCGGGCGAGTGGTGTGGTTCGGCCACACCGGCGGGACGAACGGCAACTGGGAAATCTTCAGTGCCAACGCCGACGGATCGGGCCTGGTCAACATCTCGAACAACGCGGCGGAAGACGAGTACCCCCGGATCAGCGACTCGGGGCGAGTCGTCTGGCAGCGATGGCTGAGTGACAACAACACCGAGATCATGAGCGCCGCCGCCACCGGAGGGCCGGTCGTCCAGCTCACCAACAACACGTACGAGGACTGGTATCCGCGGATCAACGCCCACAATCAGGTTGTGTGGATGGCCCGAATGGCCGACGGGTGGGAGATCATGCAGGCCCCCGCCACCGGCGGTTCGCCGATCCGCATCACGCACAACTCCACGCACGATCAATATCCGGTCATCAATGACGACGGCCAGATCGTCTGGCAAGGCTTCGACGGTACGGACTGGGAAATCTACACGCTGCGGAACGGCGTGATCGAACAGGTCACGGATAACGGCATCGACGATCGCTGGCCGGCGCTGAACGGGCAGGGGCAGCTGTGCTGGCATTCGGACGCGGGCAGCGGGGAGAACGCCAACACCAGCGAGATCTTCTCGGCTTATCTGCCCAAGTACGCCCGCGTGGACTTCGACCGCGACGGCGACGTGGACCTCGACGACTTCGCCGAGTTCCAGTTGTGCTTCTCGGCCGAGGCTCCCACGCCCGAGTGCGCGGACAAGAACTTCAACGGTGATCGCGCAATCGATCAGTTGGACTTGCTGTGGTTTGAAGCCTGCTTCCAGGGGCCGAACCAGATCGTGGATCCGCTGTGCGCCGGGTAAGTCCGGAGCTAGCGTCGCTTTTGGTCGCCGGCTTTCGCGCATTTCGGTGGGTGGGCATCTTGGCCACGAGGGAATGCCCGCGCCCTGCTGTATATCAGCCCGTCACCGCTATCAGCCCGTCACCGCTGCGGGCTCGGAGGCTTGGTATGAAGCTGACTTCACTCGTGCTCGCGATGCTCGTGCACGCCGCGGACCTGACCGCCGGCACGGCCGCTGCGGATGAGGTGGGCCAGCCGGCCCCCGCTGTCACTACCGACCTCAACGTCACGTACATCGAGCGGCTGCCGCGATATGACTATGATGCCGCCAAGAACCAGCCTGCCGCGGGCGATGTCGTCACCTTCGTGGGGCATGTTCGGCTGTGGGGCTCGACCCCGCTGGCTTCCGTGGCGTACCGGTGGGAACTGGACGGCCAGCCCGTGGACTCGGGAACGTTGACCAACCTGCAGCCGGGCACCGAACAGACGGTCACCTGGAACTGGACTTGGCAAAGTGGGAATCACACCATCAAGCTCATCGTCGATCCGGACAGCCAGGTCGCGGAACTGAGCGAGTTGAACAACCAGATCGAAGACCGGACCAACGCCATCATCGCCGGCTTCTGGGTCGAGCAGTCAGTGTACGACTACTTCGCCGCGAACCAGCACAAGCTGGGCGTGGGATCGAACTCCTGGGAAGACTGGATTCAGCGGCAGATGCGGTACTGGAACCAGTTCTGCGCCCAGGCCATCTACCCGACCACGCCGCAAGGGGTGCTGGACCGCGTCCGGATCGACAAGATCGTGGTCGTGCCGGACGGGGCCCTGCCGTTGCACGGTGGACTGCCGACCAACAACCCCGATCTGTGGGACAAGACGGTCGATCTCATGTGGGGGTTTCCGGCCACGCTGCTGGATGGCAGCATGTATGCCAACGTCACGTCGGCCAGCATGAGCAATCCGTTCTTTTTCGAGGGCTCGCTGCTGCATGAACTCGGCCACGCCCGTTACCTGGTCGACACGTACGGCTTCGACGTCCACAACACGTCGTCGCACGCGTCGGTCCAGATCTACGAGGGCGACAAGCCGGTGGCCGGCAGTTCCTACATGCCCTTCGTCGCGTTCGGTGAGGTGCTGTACTACAACAAATACGGCAAGCTGATGTCGGGCGGCCACGACCAGGGCTGGTCGGAGTATGACGCGGGCGCCCTCAACCGGATCGCTGGCCAGCGGGCGACTTGCGGCAACTACAACGCTCCTTGCAACATCGGCGCGTATATCAACGATTTGCCGCAGCGGAATCATCTGCGGCTGCTGGATTCCAACGGCGCAGCTCGCCGCCGGGCGAACGTGAAGATTTTCCAGGCCGCGGGCGGGCCGGGCTGGTACGGCAAGACGTTCGACAACACGCCCGACCTCGAGTTCACCTCCGACCTGGACGGCTACGTGCATCTGCCGCGCAACCCGTTCAGCTCGGGCCCCATCCGGCACACGTACGGAGAGGCGAACGGGACGATGATCCTGCGCATCGAGCACCAGGGACAGGTCTGGTACCGGTTCCTGGAGGTCACCGATTTCAACATCCAGTATTGGCGCGGCAACACGGAGGATGCATACTATTCGCTTGCCCTGCCCGGGACCAACCGGCCCGCAGCCGACTTCACGTACGACGGGCGGGTCAATGAGGATGACCTGCCTCATTTTCTGGCTTGCCTGGCGGGTGCGGACGAGCCCATCGCCGATCCCGATTGCGCGGACGCCGATCTGGATGAAGATGGCGACGTCGATCAGTCGGACTTCGGTCTGATGCAGAGGTGCTACAGCGGAACGGCGCAAGCGGATCCCGGGTGCTGAAGGCGGCGTTCGCCGCCATTTCGTGGTTCTGCACCCGTTTTGTTCAATCCGGAAGCGATCGGTTCTTCTGAGAAGGTGGGACCAGTACGATGTTACGAGACAAACAACAACGAGCCAGTCGCGGTTTTACGCTGATCGAGGTTCTGGTGGTGGTGGCGATCATCGCGCTGCTGATCTCCATCCTGCTACCGTCGCTTCGCGCCGCCCGCGAGGAAGCCAAGGCGGTGGCCTGCCAATCGGGCGTGAAACAGATCATGCTGGGCATCCAGATGTACCAAACGGACTTCGGCGGATCGGTGCCAATAGGCCTGTGGAGCGAGAATCACTGGGATCTGCCGAAGGAAAAGCTTTGGTTCTACAAGCTGCACAAGAGGTACCTGCCCAATCCGAAAATCTGGATCTGCCCAGCCGATCCCTATGGATCGAGGTTCGATTTCCTGGCCATGAAGAACAACATTCCCTACTCGAACACGACGGTCCCGTCGTGCGGCTACGGTATGAACTACCTGCTGCGTCACTCGGGTCTCGGGGACAAGGCGTTCAACATCGAGAAGTATCCGTCCAAGCGGCCCATGAACACCATCCTGCTCGCCGAGGTCGGACCTGATCATGGTCTCGAGAACTTTCCCTTCTATCCTTCCGGCGTTGGCCAGCCGTGGCGGGACGGTGGCCGGCTGGTCTGGGATGACGGCAACAGTCGTGGTTGGTATGCCGGTGGGCCGACTTGGCTGACCGCCCGCCACAACGGCAGCATCACCATGACCACCATGGGCGGATCCGTCCAACGCGTGCCGACGCTCAAGCAGGTCAGGACTCGCATCAGGCCGGAATACGAGGATTGCAAGCGAGCAGACTGCTACCTCTGCAATTATTACCCTGCCGGTGCTGACAAGACCCACTACAGCTTCGCGGACAGCAAGCTGTACTGGTGGGTTGGGCCGCGACAGGAACACTGAGCTCGAGAGTCGGAAGCGAGTGTCTCATGGACAATCAGAAACGGAACATAATTATCCTGGCCCTGTGCCTGACGGCCTTGGTCGTGGTGCTGGGCTATCAGTGGCGATCCTCGTCCAGCGAGCCGGTTGTCCCCGTCACCCGCACGATCCGCGATTTCATCGCGACCTGGCAGTGCCTCAGCTGTGAGCATCGGCTCGAAGACCGGGCCGGGCCGGGCCCCTTGCACTGCCCGAAGTGTAACAAGGACGAGATGTACGTCACGGCCAAGTGGAGTTGCCCCCAGCACGGAGCCAAGCCGATTTTCTTGCAGTACAACGACCGCGGCAGGCCGAGCGAGTTCCGGTTTAAGAACGGCACGTGGACGCCGGCCATGACGCCCGAGGGCGGCTGGAACATCGGCTGTCCGCAATGTCGCAGCCCCATGACCCCGGCCGAAGCCCTCCGCCCGGCGGAGGATTGAGCAGCAGAGCTATCGCATCAGCTGTCAGCCAGCGGCGAGACGTCTGGCTCCTAGCCCATTGCCCATAGCTCACAGCTCTGCTCATGCCGAATCCCACTGATACTCCACACCCGCAGCCTGCGGCCGGGGCGAGACGCTCACCCGACCGTTCACCAGAGCGGTGCGGGCGGCGAGGGCGGGATCGGCGACGCTCAGCTTGCCCGGGCCGGCGGCGGTGATCAGCACCGGTGAATCCGTACTGCTGATCGGTAAACGCACGATGGCTCGGCACGTACACTGGATGAACAACTGATCGTCGCGATAGACGCGGAGCCCGTCGTCGAGTTCCACCCGGTACACGCTGCCGCCCACGTGAACGTTGCGCATGCTTGAAGCGGGGAACGCGACCGAGCCGAAGCGGACGTAGCCCGCCGGCTCAACGTCGATCAGTTCGCCGATGGCGATGTAGGCCATGAGCCCGCCCCAGTGGTACAGGCGGGCAGCGTTCCACACGTCGGCGCCTTTGCCGGTATCGGCGTTGTAGTTCTCGTAGATACCGCCGTCCGCCCGCCAGTTCTCCAGGAACATCTCCAGCCCACGCCGGCTCAACTCGGCGGCGACGTCGTCCATGCGATACCGCCGCAGGCCCTCGGCAACGAGGAAATTGAACGGGCCCCAGATGCGACCGCGCCAGTAGTCGTTGTCCGGATAGGCCGGGTCCGTCCGGGCGATGGCCGGGATGACGTAGCGACCCCAGAACTCGCGCTCGTTCAGCAGGTGCTCGCGAACCATGCGCTCGGCGCGTTCGGGCGGAGCGATGCCGGCGATGAGCGGGAAGAACGACGTGGGCGACCATCGCGAGGAGAACCGCCCATCCCAGTGCCGATTGGCGTAAATGCCGTTTGCATCGTCCCACAGCTGCGCGTTGATGCGCTCCTTCATCTCCGCGTGCTCGCGACGGAACCGGGCCGCGTCCTCGGGTTTGCCAAGCCATTCGGCAATCCACGCCAAGCCCTCGCAATCCATGGCGTAGTAGCTGTTCAAGGCCACGTCCGCCAGTTCGAGCGTGTTGGCCTGGTGGTTGAACGGCACGTCGTCGTACATGGGCGAGTTGTCCAGGCCCGACTCGTACATGGCGCATTTGGCCGTGTTCTGCAGCGAGGGGTTGTAGGGCAGGAGTTGCGGGAACTCGTAGTGAGGCTCGGCATTGGTGCCCCATTCCAGCAGGCCGTCACCGTTGCCGTCTCGATTCGTCATCCAGTAGCCGTGCCAGCGGACCAGCCGGTCATACATGCCCTCGAGCCAACCGCGGTCGGGTCGCAGCGCTTGCGTCTTCCAGATCATGTACGCCCCAAGCGGCGGCATGGAACGATCGAGCGAAACCGCCCCGTGAGCCATGAAATAGTTGGGCACGTGGCCGATCTCGTCGATGGCCCGGGTCACGGCCTCGAAATTGAGCCGGGCAAGCTCGGGCGACTCCAACGCGGTCATGGCCCCGACGAAGAACGTGTCCCAGCAGAACACGAGCACACCCTGCCAGTCGTAACACCAGTCACGGCTCACGGGCGAGGAAACCAGCCGCCGGCGCGTGTCGAAAAGCGTGTTCCAGTTGATGGCCTGCATCATGGCCTTGGGGGCGTCGGCCAGGGCACCGCCGCCGTCGAGCGCCACGGCTTCGTAGCCTTCGACCGTACCCTGCGAGGGCAGCTTGCGGTCGGCACGGCTGGCGATCATGACCGCCGGACGGCCGGGCTCGCCTACGGCATAGGGCTCGGCAATGTTGAGGAAGTAACGGCTGGGCCAGGCCGCACCCTCGAACTGCAGATCCCAACCCGCGAACACGCCCGTGCGCTCGGACCGGACTTCGGGGGTCTCGCCGAACGGCGTAGCCAGGAGGAACACGACGCGTTGTCTGCTTTCACCGAGCGGCGTCACTTCAACGCGCAACTCGCCGTCGCGGTCGGTCGCGGAAAGCCGATACGCGGTCTCGCCCGCCTTGAAATCCAGTTCCGCGGGCAGGCCGAGCGGCGCGTGCGGCCCCAGACGGACCACGTCGGTCCAACGGAACGTGCTGTAAAGCTTGCCTATTTGCCGGCTGTCCGGCGCGGGTGGAGGGACGTCCTCATCCCAGATCGCCATCTGGAGCGTGATCTCGGTTCGGCCGTCGCGCAGATAAACGAATCGGTTGAAGCCTCTGAAATCCCACGTGTTCCAGCCGGTCGGACGATGGATCATGGATTCCTCGGTCACACAAGAAGCGAAAGCAATGTGTGCACGTTAGCGAAAAACGCCGGCGGAGTACGGTAACCTGAGTTTCGAAGGAACGCCACTCCCGCCCCGGAACTCATGAGGCGAGTCTCCCGGCCGGACATCGCATGTCCGGCCCGAAGACTCGCCCCTGGTCGATCAACTCAGATTGCAGCCGAGTTACGCACGGCGACGACGCAGCAGCAGGCCGCCCAAGCCGAGCAGGAACAGCGTGGCGGGTTCGGGCGTGATCGTCAGGTTGGCGAAGTGCTGGAAGTCTTCGCCTTGGATGCCTCTCCAGTTGGTCGAACGAACGACCAGCTTGGACACCTGGGTCAGGTCGAAGTCAGCCGGTGCACCGGCGTCCGCGTACAGAGCGTCGATGTCACGCGTCTCATGACGCCACTCGTCGGCGGTCCAATGCCCCAGGCTGGTGAGCGGATCGGTGCTCCACTTGAGATCGAGCTCCGTGCCATCGGCGTCGTAAATGAGCAACCAGATCTGGGCGTCCTGATAGGCCGGCCGGACCGGTTCGGCATCCGGATTGTCCACTTGGCGATAGCGTGCATAGAGATCGAGCACCGCACCGCCGCCGCTCACGTCCACCGGCGCAAACGTGACTTCCATCACCGGCCATCCCCAGCTGACGAAGCTGCGGGAAGCGACCTCCACGCCGAGGATGTCATCGACCACGAACCCGTCGATGGCGGAGATCGTCACGTTGCCATTCGCGCTGTTCAGATCCTCGTTCAGGAGCTGACCGAGCACCGGCGTGCCGGCCAGTAGCACCAGGGCCAACGCCCCTATCCCAACCCGCTTGATCATTGCACCTCTTGTCATCTCTCTCCTCCTTCTTAAACGTCGAAGTGTGACAGCCTAGACGGCTGCGCGGTTGAACGCTCTCTTCTCCAGACACGAAGTGGCGCTGCTCAACGCAGACTTCCCTTTCGTAGAACGCGAATGTAACCCCTCTCCCATGCCAGACATGCATTAGTGAACAGTCAGTGTACCCGCCCGCCCCGACTCAGGTCAATCCTTTTCGGACCGCTTTCTGTGCACCGGCGGATGGATGATTCCAAATCCCGGCCAGTTCATGAGATACGCTGTGAAGATCACCGTCCGGGCACCCAATCAGCGCAGCGCGTAGGTGTTGCAACCGGTGGAGTCGCGGCCCCGCAGGAGGTACAGCGGGTAGTCTTTGAACCATTTGCTGAGCGGGCCCTCGCGAACCAACCGGGTGGTGGCCGGCATGAACCGCATGGTGAAGCCGCATCGGCGGCGGGTTGAGCGGTTCGGGGCGGACCCGTGGATCAGGTACGGTGCGTGGAACGAGCAGCCGCCGCGCGGGATGACGCAATCGACGGCCCGGGACACGTCCACCTGCTCGGCCGGGATGCCGCGGTGGAGAACCTTGGTCTCGGGATGCTCGATGTTTACATGCTCGATGGGACCTGCCGTGTGCGTCCCCGGAATCACACGCATGCAGCCGTTTTCCACCGTGGAGTCGTCGATGGCCAGCCAGAGGGTAATTACCTCCATGGGCTCGAGCGGCCAGTAGATGGCGTCCTGATGCCAGGGCACTTCGAGGCCGTCCCCCTTGGCCTTGCAGATGATGTGGCACGAAAACAAGACAATATCCGGGCCGATGAACTGCTCGACGGCATCCAGGACGGCAGGCATGGCGCACAGATCCAGGAATGTGGCATCGTGCAGATGCGGTTTGTCGAGGTGCTCGGGCCGGATACCGGCAGCGGTCTGCCGGTCGATGTACGCCTCGATGTGACGCGTCATACGCTCCAGATCCTGCCCGCCGATCAGTTCGGGACAGAGGGTGTAGCCTTCGCGGGCGTACTGCTCCAGATTTTGCGGCGTCACCATGCCGGTTTCCTCTCCCAATAGCATGCCATCAAAAACGGAAATTCAACCTTTGGACAGGGCCGCCGGATTCTAGTGCGTCAACTGCACGCCGCCCAGAAGCGCCACCCCGGCCAGCATGCGGCGTATCCATTCGTCTGTTGCCTTCGTCTGTTGCCTCGTCGGCTGGATCGGCTAGAATGCCCGCGTCGCGTGCGGAAACACGCCATTTCGCTGTCGTATTTCAGGTTCGGAGAAACAGATGTCCACGCTGGAGGACGTCAGGCAAGCGGTTCTGGTCGGCGACGAGCAGGTCATGGCCGATCTGGTCAACGGGCTCCTGAAGGAGGGCACGCCGGCCGATCGCATCCTGAGCGAGGGTCTCCTGGCCGGCATGACCGAGGTCGGGCGGCGATTCCGCGAATACGAGTACTTCATCCCCGAAGTGCTGGTGGCTGCCGGTGCGATGAAGGAAGCCATGCAAGTACTCCGCCCTCACCTGACCAGCGCGGGCGTCAAGCCGTTTGCCACCGCGGCGATCGCCACGGTCAAGGGCGATCTTCACGACATCGGCAAGAACCTGGTAGCCACCATGCTGGAAGGCGCGGGCTTTGAGGTGGTGGACCTGGGCGTTGATGTATCGCCCGAACAGTTGGTGGCGGCCTGCCAGTCTCGTCCCGTGGATCTGGTCGCCCTTAGCGCGCTGTTGACCACGACCATGCCGGCCATGGTGGATGCGGTCCAAGTGCTCAAGCGCGAACTGCATCCCGCGCCGCGAATCATTGTCGGAGGCGCGCCCGTGACACAGGAGTTCGCCGACCGAATCGGGGCCGACGGCTACGGACGAGACGCCGCCACCGGAGCCGAAGTCGCCCGTCGGCTGTGTACCAAGTAGTGCGTCATCAGGGTCGCAGCTCAAACCTGCAATCAGCCGGGTCACCCACATGTCCAAGCCTTCGATGAGCAGCAGAGAACGTGTGGCTCGCACGCTGGCCCACCAGCAGCCCGACCGCGTGCCCATCTTCGACAAGTTCTGGTTTCAGACCGAAAAGAGCTTCCGCGAGCAATTGGGCCATCCGCTCGTGGAACGCGAGACGCGGTTCGACTGGGACACCGCCCCGTGTGCTCAGGCTCAGACCATCTGGGAACTGTTCGACATGGACATGGTCGAGGTGGCTTGGCCGGACTATCGGCTGCGGTTCACGCCGCCGGAGATTCTCGAGGAAACCGACGAGTGGGTGCTTCAGCGAGACGGCAACGAAGCCGTGCTGCGGTGGTGGAAGCACAAGATGGGTGTGCCCGAGCACGTGAAGTTCGGAATCGACTCGCCGGAGCAGTGGGCTCGGGTCAAGCCGCTGATGACCGCCTCGCGCGAGCGGGTACGGTGGGACGAGTTCTGGCCGCTGTATCGCCGGGCTCGCGAAGCCGACCGCTACGTCTGCTATGCGACGGTCGAGCCGATCGAGATGATCAAGGACGTGCTGGGCCACGAGATCATGCTCCGAGCGATGATCAAGCAGCCGGAGTGGATCCACGACATTTTCGACACGTATATCACGGTGGCCGTGCAGATGCTGGAGCTGGTCGAAGCCGAAGGCATGGTCTGCGACGGGGCCTTCGTGTACGGTGACATCGCCTACAACACCGGTCCGTTCATGAGTCCGCGGCATTATCGTGAGTTCGTGCAGCCGTACCACAAACGGCTGATGGACGAGTTCCACCGGCGCAACATGCCCGTGCTCCTGCATTCCGACGGTGACATTCGGCTACTGCTGGACGACCTGATGGCCTCGGGCGTGGACTTCATCAACCCGCTGGAAGTCAAGGCGGGCATGGACGTGCGCGAGTTGGCGCCCAAGTACAAGGAACGGCTGGGCTACTGCGGCAACATCGACGCTCGCATATTGGAGACCAATGATCTCGACCGCATCCGCGAGGAAATCCGCAGCAAGCTGGCGGCGGCCATGCCCTACAACGGGTATATCTATCACTCGGATCATTCGGTCCTGCCCGGCACGACGCTGGAGACGTACCAGGCGGTGCTCGAAGAGGTCAAAACCGCGGGCAGATACGATTAGACGCATGGCCCCCCGGCCCCGTACCGTGCAGGCATCTTCCTGCATCGTGCAGGCCGGAAGCGCGCTCCATGAAATCCAGTATGTTGCCGGCGTCTGGCCGGTGTGAACCGAGGGTGTTGTCATGACTCGACGGGAAATTGTGGAACGGGCGATCACGTTCAGGAACCCGCCGCGGTTGCCGCTGAAGTTCGATGTCGTGGGCGTCAATGACTGCTACGACGTCTGGACGCACGATCCGACGGGATGGAGTTGGGCGTTCGAGGGGCGTTCAACCGACGAGTGGGGCTGCGTATGGGAGCGCACGGGCGTGCGCAACACCGGGCAAGTGGTCGGCCATCCCCTGCAAGATCTCAGCCGGCTGAAGGATTACCCCTGGCCCGATCCCGATGCGCCCGCGCGGTATCGCGACTTCGAACAGCAGTTGGCTGGCGCCGAAGATCGCTTCGTGATGTTCTGCTTCGGACATGGCATCTTCGAGCGCCTGCACATGCTGCAGGGCATGACCGAAACCATGCTCCGGTTCTACGATAACCCGGACGAGACGCACGAGATCATTGAGCGCATCCTCTCGCACCATCTGCGAGTGCTCGAGAACTGCACCAAGATCGCCAAGGGCCGGATGCACGCGGCGGCCATGGCCGATGATTGGGGCATGCAGGACCGGGGGTTCATCAGCGTGCCGCTTTTCCGGCAGTTCTTCAAACCCTATTACAAGCGGTGGTTTGACGCGATCAAGGCGGCGGGCCTGCACACCTGGATGCACTCGTGCGGGCACATCAACGACATCCTGGAGGAGTTGATCGACTGCGGCCTGGAAGTGATCAACGCCCAGCAGCCCAACGTGGTCGGCATCGACGAGATCAGCCGGCGCTTCCGGGGCCGGATCTGCTTCGAGACCATCGTGGACACACAATCGACGCTGATCCACGGCACGCTGGACGAGATTCGCGACGAGGCCCGCCGACTGGTCGACGCCTGGGGCACTCCCGAAGGCGGCTTCATCGCGAGCGACTACAACGACGCCGAGGCGATCGGCTCGACCACCGAGAGACGGCGGGTCATGTTCGAAGCCTTTGCCGAGAAAGGTAACTATCCCGGCTACAAGGAAATCCTGGCCCGGACGGGCGATGCTCTCGTCGGCCATTCCTACGGCCGCCAGAACATCGAGTGATCGGCGCGAACAAGCGCTGTCCTCTGGCCGCGCGTGGCTCGCCGGCAAGTGGCGTCATATGATTCGGGTGTGAACGCTGGGAGGGAAGGATTCCATGCTCACATCCGAACAAGTGCGTTTTTTCCACGAGAACGGCTATCTGATCATGCGGCAGATCCTGCCGCCCGAGGACATTGCCGCGCTTCGCCGGGCGGTCGATCGGCTGCAGGCCACGGCCATTTCCCGGCTGGCCGACCCGGGTTATCTGGAGAAGGCGGCGCAGCTGAACCAGGATTGGATCGAGCATCCGCACGATCACTTCGTCTATCGCCGCAAGCCGGACGGCACGTACAGCTTCCACCGCATCGAGCGGGGTTTCACGCAAGACCCTATCTTCGCGCAGGTCGCCATGTCGTCACGTTTGCTGACACCCGTGTGGCAGGTGCTGGAACGACCGTTTTGGCCGCGGGCCGGAAACGTAGTGGTGAAACTGCCGCACGAAGGGGCTGCGGTTCGCTGGCACCAGGACATCCCCTACCTGTATTGGAGCAGCGGCGGCCATCCGAGCAAGGGACGGCCGACCACGCATCCGATCCCCAATTTCACCACCGACATTTACCTCGAGCCCTCGACGGAGTCGAACGGCTGCCTGTATGCCATTCCCGGCTCACACCGTAACGGCACGGTCGACGTCGATCGGCTCGTGGCCGAACAGGGATGGTTTCTGAAGGGTGCCGTGCCGCTGGAACTCGAACCGGGAGATGTCATGTTCCATCATGTGGCGCTTGTCCACGGATCGCCCGAAAACCATTCCCCCTTGCAGCGACGAACGTTCTATGTGCATTACCTGACGGACGAAACCGTCGCGGATGCGTATTCCGACTGGCCGGACCTCAAGACGGCCGATGAGAACGAGGCATTCTGGTCGCAGGCACTGGCCGATCGGCAAGCGGCATGCTCGGCCGAGCGGGCTCAAACGCCCGGTTTCCGGGTGACACGCGAAGGCATCGCACTCGCCCAGCATGCACCGGTGGCGGCATAGAGCCGTTCCGACTTGGCATCCAACGTGTATTGGCTCCGCCCATGGTGAGCCTTGGTCATACCTCCGGGAAGTGCGCGCCGCGCAACACGTCGCCGTGCCGCAACCCTTCGGCTTCGGCGAACTGCCCCATGAGATGCTCATAACGCGAGTCGTAGCGACAGTGCCCCGGCATGAGATGCGTGATGACCGCCCGGCGCGGTTTGTCGGTCCGGTTGACGTCCGTCCCGTGGAGCGTAAGGCAATGGTGCCACATGCAATGACCGGCAGGTAGTTCGATGGCGACCTTCTCGAGTTTCTCGCCGGGCGGGAGCGAGACAAGCTTGAGGATGGCCTCGGGATCGTCGTCACCCAGGTTCGTGTTGGCGGCCAGCAGGCCCCAGCGATGGCTGCCCGGAATCACCTGCATGCAGCCGTTGGCAATCGTGGCATCGTCGAGCGCCACCCAGCAGGTGATGAGGTCGGCGGGCGTGACCATCTGCCAGTAACCATAGTCCTGGTGCCAGTTTACGGGCCGACCGTTACGAGGGGGCTTGCTCAGGATCTGGTCGTGAAAGATCCGTAGGACAGGCGTGCCGGTCAGTTGGCGAGCCATCTCGACCAGGGCCGGCCGGCTGTGATGCCGCCGGAAGACCGAGTCCTGCTTCCAGATGTTCACCACCTGCAACACGCCGCCCACGGCCGGGTCCTTGTTTTCGATGGTCGCGGCGTATTCGACCCGGCCGCCGGTGTCGGACTTGCCGGCGAGCACCGCGTCCAGCCGTTCCCGAAGCTCGTGCACTTCGTCGAGCTCCAACAGCTTGCCGCCGCGGACATACCCGTTGCGATGAAAGAACTCCACCTGTTCTGCCGTGAGCATAGTGGTCGTCCCGAGTGGTAAAGATGGGATAATCCCTGGACCCTGCGTGCTTATTGTAAGTCGCCGAATACAATCCGGCTGCCCCCGAATCCGGTCATTCTTTCGCGATCGGGCGAAAGGGGTCAAAAGAGCCGTATTGACGCGACGGGGAGGGGTCTGGCAATCCGCGAGACTTGCGGTATAAAGCATACCCTGCAGCACGGCAACCGGCCGTTCGTTCGCCCCGAAAGGGACGTCAGCCAACCGCCGGCGGTGCTGGGGTCTCGGTCCGCAGGCTCACGCCTACGGCTATTAACCGCCGCCCCTGCCGGGGAGAGAAGAGCCCGCGCACCGAATGTGTGCGCTCTGAAAGCGTGCACAATTATTGTCACGGACGACTTAAGGCGGGCGAGATGCTCCCCCCCCGATATGCGCGAGAGTCGGTAACCGGAAGCGGCGCCGGGCTTGGAGGATGGAGTTGGACCTTTTTGAACGACACGCGATGATCGGCGGCGAAGTCCACTACGCCCGCTTGCAGCCGCGATATTGGGGCGCCATCCTCGACGCGGCCCGGCAACTCGGCGTCGAGGTCCTGGCCAGCTACATCATCTGGGATTACCACGAGATCAGCGAAGGCCGGTACGACTTCAGCGCGTGGCATGAGTTCATGGCCGAGGTCAAGCGGCACAAGTTCAAGGTCCTCGCCCGGCCCGGACCGTTCTGCTACGCCGAGTGGCGCAACATGGGAGTGCCCGACCACGCGGTACCTTTCGGCAAGCAGACGCCCGAGTTTCGAGGCAAGGCCGCCCGCTGGATCGAAGCCGTGATGGCCGAAGTCCGTCCGTATCTGGGCGACCCGGTGATCGCCGTGCAGGCGGATAACGAAATCGATCCCATGCCGTTCCTCTACGGCGAGGACCAGGGCTTCGCCGACTGGCTCCGGGGCAAATACGGCACGATCGAGGCGGTGAACGCCGCCTGGGGAACCAGCTACGAAAGCTTCGACGAGCCGATCCCCACGCTGACGCCGTTCGAGCGGAATCAGAAGACACGCGACGGCTGCCGATACCGATATGACTTGGCCACCGATTATGCCCGCTGGGTGGTGGCCGAGTATCGCAAGAACGGCTGCAACGTACCCATCCTGCTCAACACGTGGCCCGGCGTCGATGCCCAGCATTGGCACGACCTGGCCGATGTGGCGGACTTTTACGGCATTGATCCGTATCCCTCCAATGAGTGCCGCCAGGACTACCGATACTTTCGCGAACGACTTCGGCTGCTCCGGGCGGTAACCGGCACGCCCTACCTCGCTGAGTTCGCCAGCGGCATCTGGCAGGGCATGCCCAACCGCGAGTACACGCCCGATCATTACCGGCTGACGGCGCTGACCGCGCTGGCGGCCGGCGTGAGGGGCTGGAACTGGTACATGCTGGCCGATCGCGACAATTGGCACGGTGCGCCGATCAACGAACGCGGCGTGCTGCGGCCCGACACGGCCGCGGCGTTCCGCCAGGCCGTCGAATGGTTCCACGAGTTACGACACGCGCCCCCGCCACGTGTCACGTGCGCGGTGGCGTGGTCGTGGCACTACCACCAGGTCGCTCAGATCAACAAGCGAGACGCTGACGACCCGCTGTTCGAAGTGCTGCACGACATGGGTCTGGAGTACGACTTCATCGACGTCGATCGCGATTTCGATCCGCCCGACCTGCTGTTCGCCGCGGGCGAGATCGAGCAGCCCGAGCGTCTTTGGGAGTACGTGCGGCAAGGCGGACGCTTGGTGATGTTCCAACGATTGCTTGACGGCTGCGTGCCGCCGGACGGCACGAGCCACCCGGGCGCAAGCCGGCTGGAGACGTCGCTGGGCTTCGTGACCGATCGACCGGTATTCAACTATCGCCGCGTGCCCGGTACCCCCATCACCGCCCGGCAACTGCCCATCGTCGTCGACGGCGATCAACAACGGATGTTCGACGTCGCCACGGGCCGAACCTACATCACGGGCTACGTCGAGCAGATCGGCCGCGGCACGCTGATGGTGCTCGGCTGCGCCCCCAGCCGTGACGCCGTGCTCGCCGTCCACCGCTACTTCGGCGCGGCCATCCCCGTGCTATCGCTCACACCCGGCGTGTTCCCGAGCATCCGCGGGGACAAGCTCATCGTCGTCAACACGGGCGAAGCGGGCACCGCCCGACTGCTCATCGAGGGCAAAACCCATTACGTGGATCTCCCGAGGTGCTCGGGCACGATCCTGGACATACAACGGTTCCACACGTGATTTATGAGTCTTAACGCGAGAATCGGCACTTACCGTCAACGACCTGTCCTGTTCATCAACGATGTTCCCACCACGGAGTTCTGGTGCTACGGCGACCCGAATGCGATCCGGGATTTCGAGGCCTGTGGGCTTCGTATCTGCCAGTTCCACGTGCCGTTCCCCTCGTGGTGGACGGGCCCGGGACAATACGACTTCGAGCCCACCGCGCAGAAGATCCGCGAATTCCTCGACCTTGTCCCTTCGGTACTGCTCCTGCCGCGGGTGAACTTCGGCTACGTCGGCGAGGAATGGTGGGGCCGGCTGCATCCCGATGAACTGGCGGTCGGCCTCGACCTCACGGGCCGGCCCGTCGATTACATGCAGATTCGAGCTCGGCCGGTGGACTGCTGGTTCTCGTCCGCCTCAAAGGTCTGGACCGATGACGCCACGCAAGCCATGCGGGCGTTCGTTGATTTCTGCGAAACACGGTTCGGCGAGCATATCCTGGGCTATCAGATCGGCGGGGGCATCTCGGCCGAGTGGTTCCGCTGGTGGAACTTCGTGGAGCGCACGTACGAGGACTACTCGGCCGTCGCGCTGGCGGCGTTCCGGAGGTATCTGCGGGACAAGTACGTCAGCGACGATCGGCTGCGCAGCGCCTGGCATCGGCCGGACGTGAATCTCGATACCGCCGAGCTGCCCAGTCCGCAGCGCCAGCACGAGACTGCCTTGGGTTATCTGCGGGACCCGCAGACCGAACGCGACGTGGTGGACTGGCTCGAATGCTTAAGCGTCAACAACGTGACGCAGATCCTGTCGCTGGCCGAGGCGGCCAAGAGTGCATGCAAACACCGCAAGATCGTGGGCACGTTCTTCGGCTATCTGTGGCCGCACTGGAACACGCAGTGCCCGGCCAAAGCCGGCCACATCGGGCTCGAGCGCGTGCTGGCCAGCCCGTTCGTGGACTACATCAGCTCGCCCTACCACTACGACAATCGGCACGTGGGCGGCTTCCATCACAGCCAGACCGTGCCGCAAACTATCGAGCGAGCGGGTAAGCTGCACCTCGACGAAATCGATACGTTCACGCATCTGGTCATCCCCGAGAAGACGCTCGACATTCCTTACCGCCGCGCCTCCAACGCCCGAGAGAGCTGTCAGTTGCTGCGGCGCGATGCGGCTACGGTGCTGGGCACCGCCGGCACGGGCTGGTGGATGGACCTCTACCACCACCGGTGGTATGCCGATAGCGACATCCAGGCCGAGGTGCGACGGCTGCAAGCCATGGGGCGCCAATCGCTGGAGTGGGACTGCCGCACGCACGCCGAAGTCGCGCTGGTGGTGGATGATCGCAGCTACATGTGGGCGTCGCCGTGGAGCGTTTTGAACCAGGCCTTCACGTCCATGCCGCGACAACTGGAGTGGAGCGACCTGGGGTTTCCGATCGACACGCTCATGTTGCGTGAGGTGCCCACAGCCCGCCCGTACAAGCTGTACGTGTTCCTCAACTGCTGGTACATACACAGCGATTTACGCCGGCAAGTAGCGGCACGGGTGCGAACGCCGGGCACCACGGCGATCTGGTTCCACGCCTGCGGCTGCATCGACGAGACTTCCTGCGATCCGTCGCATGCCGCGGAGTTGATCGGGATGCAACTGGCGTGGATGCCGGAGCCAGCCGTGCCGGAAGTCGGACTGCTCGAGCCCGCCGGCGATGGTATTCGAGTCTTCGGAGCCCGGCTGCGCCCGGATCAGATCGCGCCTCTGGTGACCGGTCCCCATCACGACTGGTCGCAGGTCGCGACACCCCGGCTGAAGGTGACCGACGCCGATGCGACGGTGCTGGGTCGGTACACGGACAACGGCGAGCCCGGCCTGGCCGTGGTTGAACGCGACGGCTGGCGAAGCGTGTTCTGCGGCGCGCCGTTGTTGCCGGGCGTGCTGCTGGCGAAGATCGCTGCCCAGGCAGGCGTTCACCGATACGCACCGCTGGGCACGCAGGTCTTCCATCGTGGGCCGCTGGTCTCGGCGTATCGCCCACGAGCTGGCCGCGTGGAGATGCGTGCCCCGATGGGTTTGCGATTGCGACCGCTGGTGTATGATGCCGGCTCGGACATTTGGCAACCGACCGGCGAGCCTTGCGATGTGTGCACGGGCGACTTGGAAGCCGGCGAAACGCGGTTTTACTGGGCCGAGTGAGAGCAACTTCGAGCATGGAACCACTGGCACGCTACTTCGACGCACGACAGGCCGGGACGATCATCGCCGATGAACTGCGAACGCGACTCGACACGGACGAGTTCGTGGCCGTCCGCAATATCGACTACGTGTTGAGTCCGTTTCAGATTTACCCGCTCGCACCGGTCGTCCGGCCGCCGCTGCCGCGGATCGCCGCGTTCGCCGTCGACATGGACGGCACGAGCACGACCACCGAGCCGCTGGCCCTGCACGCCTTGGAATACATGGTCCGCCGATGCACAGGCCGGCTGACCCGCGAACAATGGGCCGGTCTGGATCCCAAGCTCGATCATCCCTTCGTGATCGGCAACAGCAATTTCCGCCATACCGAGTTTTTGCTCGGCCGCTACCGGGATGCGATGAACGCGACCGCGTTTCGCGACGCGTTCTTCGAAGCGCTAACGTGGACGTTGGCGAGCATGACCGACGAGCAGCGGCGTAAAGAAGTGCGCGTGCACGCACGCAACTGCGGCCTGGCCGACCTGTTGGCCGATGCCGATTTCCGCCGGCTCACATCCGCCGGTCCGCTCGACCCGGATGCCGCCGGACGAGCGTGCGTACCGTTCGTGGCGCGGTTCGGCCCGGCGTTTCGCTGCGACAACATGGGCGAGACCGTGGCCGCCATGCTCGACATCTACTACATGCGCTATCACTGGATCATGCAGCGCATCGAGGCCGGCCAGGGGCAGGCACTCAGCCGGGAACTGCTGGGCGAGGCCGGCCGGCTGCTCATCGAGCCCATGCCGGGTTACGACGTGTTCATCCCGCTGATCAAGGGATGGATCGGCGAAGCGGATGCCGCCCCGCTGTACGACATGATCCGCAGCGGACTGTCCGCCGACGTCCGCGGCGAAGGCGATATCGGCATCGACGGCGTGCGGAAGCTGACGCGCATCTTCACCGCCAACCCCGCCCGCTTGGCCCTGGTCACCGCGTCCATCGCGTTCGAAACGCACGCCACCATGCGCGAGATCTGCCGCGTCATGGCGCTGCGCGTGCGTGACTGGCCGGTATCCAACGCGTGCAAGGAGCGGGTGCTGGCGGGGATTGCCGACTACCGCGCACCGTTCGACGCGTTCATCAACGCCAGCGACGCGTGCGAACACCGGCTCAAGCCGCACCCGGATCTGTACAGCCTGGCCCTGGCCCAGATGGCGATTCCCAAAGCCGATTACTCGCTGTGCGTGGGGCTCGAGGATACCGAGCCGGGCATCATCGCACTGCGCACGGCAGGCATCGGCTGCGCGGTGGGTCTGCCCAACCACGACACATCGCGCCAGGACTTCCAGGCCGCGGCCACCGTGGTGCGTCACGGCCTGCCCGAGGTGATTCTCTCGCACGGCTGTTTCCTGAACCTCGCTGAGGTGACAACATGAGCGTGGACACGTGGAGCCTGGTCAAGACGACGTTCGACCCGCACAGCCTGAGTCAGCACAACAGCCTGTTCACCATCTCCAACGGCTACGTCGGGCTGAAGGGCAACCTGCAGGAAGACCGTGATGGCTACTGCCCGGTCACGCTCATCAACGGCGTGTACGACGAGCTGGACATGTTCAGTCTCATCCGGGCATCGAACGAGCCCCGCCGCTACCTGGACGAGCGATTCTTCGACAGCGCGGGCAAGAGTCCGGCCGTCGCCAACCTCCCCAACCCACTGGCCGTCCGCGTGTTCATCGACGACAAGGAAATCTCGTTCGCTCGCGGCCACATCAGCGAGTTTCGCCAGGAACTCTCGTTCAAGGACGGCGTGTACCGCTATTCGTTCGTGTACACCGACCTAGCCGGCAAGGCCACTCGCATCGAGATGACGCGGTTTGCCTCCATCGTTCACTGCCATCGCGTGCACATGAGGTATGCGGTCACCCCCCTCAACCACGAGTCGGACATTCGCATTCTCTCCGGCATCGACGCAGCCACCTTCTCCAACACCACCCGCGAACGGCAGTTCCGCGTGACCGCCCTCGACGCCGGCCCCGGCTGGACGGGGCTGACCGCCCGCACGCCCACCCGCGGCATCGACGTGGAAATGCGAACCGCCGAACTACCCACGAGAAAAGCAAGCGGGGCGTTGGTGGAGTACGACGCGGCCTGGTCGGTGGCGGCCTTCCGCGGCCGGCCGGGCGAGCGGTTCGAACTCGAACGGCACATCGTCCTGGCCTGCAGCGAAGACGCCCGTCACAACGCGGTGATCGACGTTGAGCGTGAGCTGGATGCGGCGGTCGCTCAGGGCTTTGACGCCGCCGCCCGCGAACAGGCCGCGGCCTGGCAGGAGATCTGGGATTGCTGCGACGTTCGGATCGACGGCGACGACGAAGCCCAGCGTGATCTGCGATTCTGCCTGTACCACGTTTTGGCCGCCGCCCCCCGCCACAGCGAGCAACTGAGTGTGCCCGTCAAGCTCCTGAGCGGCGAGTACTACCAGGGCAACACGTTCTACGACACCGACGTGTACATCCTGCCCCTGTACACGTTCACGCTGCCCGACCTGGCCCGGCGCTGCCTGCGATGGCGCTGGGTGGGCCTGGAAGCGGGTCGACAGGCTGCTCGCGAGCGCGGCTATCCCGGGGCCAAGCTCGCCTGGCAGGCCGGCCCGTATGGCGAGGAGTGCCTGGGCAACTGGTGGCGGTTCATTCACACGAACATCCACATCAATGCCGACGTGGCATACGCCCTCATGCAGTACTGGCAGGCCACCGGCGACGATGCATTTATGGCCGGCCCGGGCATCGACCTGCTCGTTGAAACCGCCCGGTTCTATGCGGGCCGGGCTGTCTACGATCCCGCCCGCGACGCCTATGACCTGCGCGACGTGGCCGGCCCGGACGAAGGGCACTGCGAAAGCACGAACAACTTCTACACCAATTGTCTGGCCCGCTGGAACCTGCAATGGGCGGCCGTCATGCTCACGTGGCTGCAAGAGCACGACCACAACGCCTGGGCGAGCGCCCGCGAGCGGCTTCATATCGGCGACGACGAGCCCGGCCAATGGCAGCGCGTGGCCGAGCGCCTCACGTTCCTCTTCGACCCGGCTAGCCTGATCTACGAGCAGTGCGAAGGGTTCTATCAACTCGAGCCGATCCCCCCCGCACTGTCCCCTGAACGCAAGGCGTGGTTTGCCACCGTCGCCCCCTACCAGGCGCTCAATCAGCCCGACGTGCTCATGGCCATGGTCCTGCTTCGCGATGCTTTCCCCGAGCCCGTCCGCCGCGCGAACTGGCAGTTCTACAAAGACAAGAGCATGAACTTCTCGTCCATGAGCTTCGTGATCAACGCCATCGCGGCGGCGGATATGGGCGATCTCGAGGAGGCGTACCGACAGTTCCGCATCTGTGCGGGCGTGGATATTGACGAAAACCTGACGGGCCGAAAAGACACGTACGCCGGACTGCACGGGACGGCCGCCGGCGGCGCCTGGCTGGCTGCAGTATGCGGCTTCGGCGGCGTGCGGCTGTTCGAGGGCGAACTGATCGTCGAGCCACGCCTGCCCCGGAACTGGGCAGCACTGCAGTTCAAGCTCGTCCTGCATGGCGGCACGCTGACATTCTCCATCCGGCAAACGGAACTCCGCATCGAGGTCGGTGCGGACGTCCGTTCAGGCATCCGGGCCAGAATCAAGGGACAAGCGGTCACGCTCGCCCCCGGTCTGGTCTGGATCGGATGAATGCCTGGTGCCGGGCGCGGCGCGACGCTAGGCTTATGTGCGATCCGATCTTGAGCGCCATGTCGTATCCATGCGGAGGTGCCCGTGAGAACCATGAAGGCCTTGGTCAAGGCGGAATCACGTGAGGGTCTGTGGCTCCGCGAAGTGCCGATACCCGAGATCGGCATCAACGATGTGCTCGTACGGGTGATCAAAACGAGTATCTGCGGTACGGACGTGCACATCTGGGAGTGGGACGACTGGGCCCGCAAGACCATTCCCGTGCCCATGGCGGTCGGTCACGAATTCGTCGGCGTGGTGGCGGCCGTGGGGGCCAACGTGCGCGATCTGTGCCCGGGCGAACTGGTCAGCGCCGAAGGGCACGTGGTCTGCGGACGGTGCCGGAACTGCCTGGCGGGACGCCGGCATCTGTGCGCTCACACGTCCGGCGTGGGCGTGAATCGGCCGGGCGCCTTTGCGGAATACATCAGCGTGCCCGTCACGAACATCTGGATCGCCGACCGCAAGATTCCGTTGGACGTGCTGAGCACGTTCGATCCGCTGGGCAACGCCACGCACTGCGCCTTGTCGTTCGATGTGTTGGGTGAGGATGTCCTGATCACCGGGGCCGGGCCCATCGGCTTGATGGCCACCGCCATCGTCCGCCACGCCGGCGCCCGCTACGTCGTGGTGACCGATCGCAACCCCTATCGGCTGGAGTTGGCTCGCAAGATGGGTGCCACCATCGCCCTCGATATCCGCGAAGGCGCGCTGGCCGAGGTCCAGAAGCAGCTCGGCATGCAGGAGGGCTTCGACGTCGGCCTTGAAATGTCGGGCAATCCCCAGGCCTTCCGCGACATGATCGCCAACATGGCGCATGGTGGGAAAATCGCATTGCTCGGCATCCTGCCTCGCACGGAGATCGACTGGGACCAGATCATCTTCAACGGCCTGGTCATCAAGGGCGTATACGGCCGTGAAATGTACGAGACGTGGTACAAGATGACAGTCATGATCCAGAGCGGCCTGGACATCTCGCCCGTCATCACGCACCGGTTCCATTACACGCAATTCGCCGAAGCGTTCGAAGTCATGCGGTCGGGCCAGTCGGGCAAAGTGGTCATGGATTGGGCGGAGATCTGAGGCCTGCGCGCCTCAAGGCCTGAGACCTGCGGCTTGAGACTTGAGACTTGAGGTCATGACATCAAAGGGGGCTGGCGTTTGAACGTGATCCAGCTCGTCCAGCTTCTGGCTCATAGCTCACAGCTCATAGCTTTTCCGGAGACTACCATGTTCGGCTCCATGCAACGGCAGATCGAGGCTACGCTCGATGAGATCCGCCGGAGCGGCTTGTACAAGCACGAGCGCGTGCTGGACTCGCGGCAGGGATCGCACGTGAACCTCGCCGACGGCAGCGAAGTGGTGAACTTCTGCGCGAACAACTACCTCGGCTTGTCGGGCGACCCGCGCGTGATCGAAACCGCCCGGGACGCCTGCGAGCGCTGGGGCTTCGGCTTATCGAGCGTGCGGTTCATCTGCGGCACGCAGAGCATCCACAAGCAGCTTGAAGACCGCCTTAGCGCGTTCCTGGGCACCGAGGACACCATCCTCTACAGTTCCTGCTTCGATGCCAACGGCGGACTGTTCGAGACGCTGCTAGGCGAGCAAGATGCCATCATCAGCGACGAGTTGAACCACGCGAGCATCATCGACGGCATACGGCTGTGCAAGGCCGCCCGCCATCGTTATCGCAATCGCGACATGGCCGACCTCAAACGATGCCTCGAAGAGACCCGCGGCGCCCGGCTGCGTCTGATCGCCACCGACGGCGTGTTCAGCATGGACGGCACGTACGCCCCGCTGGCCGACATCTGCGAGTTGGCCGACCGCTACGACGCCGTGGTCATGGTGGACGACTCGCACGCCACCGGCTTCGTCGGCCCGACCGGCCGCGGCACACCCGAGCTGTTCGGCGTCCAAGACCGCGTGGACATCCTCACCAGCACGCTGGGCAAGGCGCTCGGCGGCGCGTCCGGCGGTTTCACCAGCGGCCGCAAAGCCATCATCGACCTGCTTCGCCAGCGCAGCCGGCCCTATCTGTTCTCCAACAGCGTCGCCCCGGCCATCGTGGCCACCACGCTGTTCGTGCTGGATCTCATCGAGTCCGAGCCGAACCTGCGCGAGCGCCTCTGGGCCAACACGCGTTTGTTCCGCGAGGCCATGCAACGTGAAGGCTTCCCGGTTCCCGAAGCCGAGCATCCCATCGTGCCGGTCATGCTGGGCGATGCCGAAGTGGCCGGCAAAATGGCAGCCGCCATGTTGAACGAGGGGATCTACGTCATCGCGTTCAGCTATCCCGTGGTGCCCAAAGACAAGGCCCGCATCCGGGTCCAGATTTCCGCCGCCCATACGTCCGACGACATCGAGCGGGCCGTGCGGGCGTTCGCCAAGACCTACAGGAGTGTGCAAGCATGAGTTTATCGGAAAGGAAAGGACGGGCCGTCGCGGGTTCGGCAACATCGGCGGTCATCGCAATCCTCGCGGCAGCATCCATCGTGCACGGGGCTGAACCCATGCGCATCACGCGGAACATCAAGCTCGATAAAGACGCCGTACTGACCTCGCCGCTGGTGATCGAAGCCGACGGCATCACCATTGACGGAAACGGCGCCACCATTCAGGGCCCGGGCAAGGCCGGCGACCTGTCGAGCTTCGTCGGCGAGGGCGTTCTCGCCGAGAATCGCTCGAAGGTCACGATCCGCAACCTGAAGGTCCGCGGGTTCACCTCCGGTCTGCGAGCCACCGACGGCCGCGAGTGGATCATCGAGAATTGCGACTTTTCCGACAACTACCACGACCCGTCCTACGGCTGGGGGGATGGCGAACGCGTCGGCGGCATCATCCTCACGCGGATGCACAAGTGCATCATCCGCAAGAACAAGGCCAATCGTGTGTGGAACGGCCTGGACCTGTGGGAAAGCCACGACAACACCATCGAGCACAACGATTTTTCGCACTGCTCGAACGTCTGCCTGAAGATGTGGCTGGCCTGCCGCAACCAGGTCCGCGACAACAATTTGTCCTACGGCCTGCGGATCAGCCCCGGCGAGGTCCATGCCCGCGATTCGACCTGCGTGCTCCTCGAAACCGGCTCGAACGATAACCTCTTCGAACGAAATGACATCACGCACGGCGGCGACGGCGTGTTCATCCGCGTGCTCAACGGCTGGTGCTCGACGGGCAACGTGTTCATCGAAAACGACTGCTCGTACGCCAATAACAACGGCTTCGAGGCCTGGAGCCCGGGCAACACATATATCCGCAACAAGGCCAACCACTGCAGCTACGGCTTTTGGCTGGGCGGCTCGGACCGCACGGTACTGATCGGCAACGAGGCCGCCTACAACGGCCGGCCCGACGGGTTCCACAACGCCCCCGAGCCCGATTTCGTCCACGGCGGCATCGTCATCGTCCACGGCTCGGGCACGCACACGATCATCGAGGACAACTACTGCCACCATAACAACGGGGCGGGCATCGTCTTTCGCGGCGACCTGGCCACTCGGGGCGCCAAGTGGAAGATGCACCATCTGATCGTGCAGAACAATCGGTTGGAGAACAACCGCTGGGGACTGTTCGCCCGGTTCACCGACTGGCTCGATCTGGCCGGCAACACGTACGCGAACAACGAACAGGACGAACTGCTGGAGGATGTCACTCATCTGAGCCGCCGTCCCGCCGACCCTCAGGGCAAGCCGGCCCCGAAGGTGAAGATCACCGGTCCCGAACGCGTCACGGTCGGCCAGCCCGTCGTGTTTGAGGCGGCGGCGATCGATGCCTCCGGACGCACGCTGCATTATCGCTGGGACATCGGCGGCAAGGAATACACCACCCAACGCGTGGAACACGTCTTCACCGAACCGGGTTTCTACCGCGCCGGCGTGACCGTCCACAACGGCCACCTTGCCGGCTTGGACGGACTCGACGTATACGTCACGCGGGCCGCGGGAGACGCCTCGCCGGGTGCGATCGCGAACGCGCCGCAATACGACGAACTCACCGACTCGGCGAGCAGCCGCTGGACCTGGTCCATGGGCAACAACGCCGACAAACGGGGTAAGGTGATCATCACCGACGATCCCGAATGCCTCGTCGGCAAACGGTCATTGCGTTTTCGGCCCGACCCATACAAGGGATCGGACGTGGCCATCGCCTGCAACGCCAGGAGCAATGAAGGCTGGAAACTCGATGGGGCCAAATACTTGTCCTTCTGGATCAAGTGGGCCAACCCCAACAACGGCGGATTCCAGGGCCCCACGCCCATCGTGCGTCTGCACCGCGGCAAGGCGGCGTTCACGTATACGCCGGCGTTCAACGGCATGCCGCGGAACCTCCTCGGCGATCTGCCTTACAGCGAAGCGCGTCACGGCTGGCTGTACGTCCGCGTCGCCCTCGATGGCGAGCCCGGCGTGGAGCCGGCCGCCCGTCAGTGGATCCGCATGGAGTCGCTCGAAGGGGCCAAGCCGCCCCACTTCGACCGCGATCTCCAGTTCACCACTGTCGAGACCACCGTCGAAACGCAGGGGGCATCGGCCATGACGTCGGACGGCAAGCGGCTCTACTGCGCGGTCAACGAGTCCGACGCCGTGTTCGCCTCGGAGGATGGCCGCGATTGGAAACCGCTGCCTCGCCCGTCCACGCTGGGCGGCGCCGGGCCCGACTGGATCAACGGCATGCTCTGCTACGATGCGGCGAATCACCGACTGATCCTTCGCCGCCGGGCCAAGGAGAAGGACGCATTCGATCACGATCAGCCGCGGCTCATCGCGTTCGACATCGAAAAATCACAGTGGTCGTGGTTGCCGACGATAACCGCGATGGGCCACGGATGCGTGGTCGTCGGCGAGCACCTGTTCGGCATCGCTCACGCCATCGCCGGCAACTACGGCGGGCCGATCGACCGCGTGAACCTGGCCAACCCCGGCCCGCTCGACGAGCGCACCGTGCTCGCACCGGTCGTCGGCAAAGACGCGTGGTGGTTCAGCCGGGCCGCTCAACTAGCCTGTGTCGATGGGAAGATCTACGCCACCAAGAACGACTGGCAGACACCGCGACCCGAGAAAGCTGACGAGATCGGCGATCGTCTGCTGGTGTTCGATCCGGCCGAGTACCGGGCGAGCAGCTTCGCCGGCGGCAATCGCTGGGACAGCAAAAACTGGAAGGAAGCCCGCACGCCGGTCAAAGACCTCGGTCCGTTGCCGTTCGAGATCGGTCACGGCTCGGCTCTGGTCGCGTTGCCGCCGAACTGGTGCGAGCGGGTCGGCCCGCGCGGCGGCTTGTTCCTCCTGGCCGGATGCTCGCCGTCCAACCACGAGGGCTACGGACCGCCGTCGGCGCAGTATGCCATCTACGATATCGCCACGAATACCTTCACGACGGGCAATCTGCCTGACATCACCGGTACCGGCTCGTCGGCGACGCTGCATCGCGGCAAGCTCTACATCAAGCGCGGCGGCATCAACCACGCTCCCTCCAACCGTGAGATGTGGATCGTCGAGCCGGTTCCGCCCGAGAAGGCCCAAGCGATGGCGAGCAGGACCGGACGCGAACGCATGAGCCTCGAACGAGTGGACGGCCTGAGCATCCAGTTTGATTCCATGGGCCATGAGCCGTTCGATGTCTGGATTGACGGACTGAGTATTGAGTGAGGACAGGGACTGGGGGCTAGGAGCTGGCGAAAGAACAGAAATAGGTCGGGAAAGCATCGGAAGTCTTTCGGCCGTCGCCAGGCCCCAGGCCCCAGCCCCCGCATTACCACATGATCAACCACAACGAGATCGATTGCTGGGAGCTGGTCGAATCTCCCTTCCGTGTCGAGCACGCCAAGGCGTGGGAGGGCATGTTCACGCTGGGCAGCGGCTACCTGCACGTGCGCGGCTCACTCGAAGAGCATCTATCCGACGCGCCGCAGGACCGCACGTACACCCGCATGCCCGCCAACGTCACCTGCGAGACCTTCGCAGACACCAAGAGCAAATGGGGAACGTACGTGCCGGGCGTGTTCAGCCGCCATCCGCTACTCGGCAACCAGATGGTGAACCTGCCGTGGTTCCTCGGCATGGTGCCCGTTGTAGACGGGGAACGACTGGACGTGGAGGCCTGCCGGATCGCCGATTACCGTCGCGTCCTGAACCTGCGCGACGCCACACTCACCCGCACGCTGCAGTGGACCACCAAGACCGGCATCCGGGTGAACGTCACGTTCGAGCGATTCGTCAGCGCTGCCCGGCTCGGCCTGTGCGTGCAACGGCTGCGCATCCGATGTGACCAGCCGGCACGGCTGCGGCTCGAAGCGGGCCTCGACGCCGACGTACGCACCAACGGCTTTGACCACTTCGTAAACGTGCAGTTCAGCTACGACCGGTACCTTTCCTGTGAGGTCCGGACGGACGCCGGCGACCGCATCGTGATGGCCACCGCCATCGGCTGCGATGTGCCGGGAAGCAGCGAGCTCTGCTCGAACCTCCGGCAGGAGGATCGCCGTGCGAGCATCGTCACCGAATGTCTCCTGCCGGCCGGCGTCGAAGCGGTCTTCACGAAGCGCACGATCGTGGCTACCAGCCGTGATCGTGACGATCGCGACCCCTCGCGTGAATTGGCAGAAATCAGCGACCAACCGTGGCAGGAACTGCTCGCCGAGCACACGGCTATCTGGCACGAGCGGTGGGCCGGCTGTGATGTCATCGTGGAAGGCGACGCCGCCGCCCAGCAGGCCGTGCGAGCCTCGCTGTTTCACCTCCTGCGCGCCCATGTGCCCGGCGACGATCGCGTGGCCATCGACGCCAAGGGCTATGCGGGCGAGGCCTACTGGGGCCGGTACTTCTGGGACACGGAGATGTTTCTCCTGCCCTTCTTCCTGTACACCGACCCGGACCGCGCCCGCACGCTGGTCGATTTCCGCGTACAGAGTCTGCCGGGTGCCCAGGCCAACGCCAAACGCTACGGTTACCGCGGCGCTCGTTACGCCTGGGAATCCGACTCGGCGGGCGTCGAGTGTTGCCCCAATTGGCAGTACGGCGATCACGAAGTGCACGTGACGGCGGACGTGGTGTACGGCCTGGTTCACTACGCGCAGGCGACCGGTGATGACGCTTACCTTAAGGGCCCCGCGGCCCGCGTGCTCGTCGAGACCGCCCGCTATTGGATGGAGCGCATGGATACGCGGCCGGGCGACGGGCATCCGAGCATCCTCGGCGTAATGGGCCCGGACGAGTACACGCCGATTTCGAACAATAACAGCTTCACCAACGCCATGGTCGCCGAAGCACTGCGGGCCGCCGCCCGGTTCGGCCGATACGGCGGCGCGACCGAGACCGAGTGCCAGGCGTTTCTCGCCGCCGCGGACGCCCTGCCCATCCCGCGAAGCGCTGATGGCACGCTGGTCCTGCAGTGCGAGGAGTTCGAGCGGCTGGCCGAGCCCTGTTTCGAGCGAATCTGGCCCGACCGCTCGCGCACGCTCGGCGCTCAGGTCTCGCAGGAACGGCTCTACCGCATCAAGGCCCTCAAGCAGGCCGACGTGCTCATGCTCATGATGCTCTTCCCCCATCGGTTCACACAGGAGGAAATCCGGCGGGCCTGGGACTACTACTTACCGTACACGACGCACGACTCGTCGCTGTCGGCCGGCGTGCATGCCATCGTCGCGGCGAGGCTCGGCCTGCACCATGAGGCGTGGGCGTTCTGGGAAAAAGCCAAAGGCATCGATCTCGACGTCGAGCACGGCGGAGCGGCCGAGGGGATTCACATCGCTAATGCGGCTGCGGTCTGGCAAATCCTGGTCTTCGGCTTCGCCGGGATGCTGACCGCCATGCAAAGTGACACCCTCACGCTCTCGCCGAGATTGCCGCAGGCGTGGACGCGACTGGCGTTTCCGCTGGTCTGGAAAGGCTGCCGGCTGGAGTTGGAACTGACCCGCACGACCTGCCGTTTAACCAATCGCGGCTCCGTGCCGCTGGGGGCGTGCGTCAGCGGCAAGACCGCGACGATTCGTCCGGCCCAAACCGAGGAGTGGGGGCTCGCGCAATGATCGACGCAGTGATTTTCGACCTGGACGGCGTACTGGTCCGCACCGACGGGCTGCATTACCGCGCTTGGAAAGTGATTGCCGACGCCGAGGGCATCGAGTTCGACGAACGCATCAACGACCAGTTGCGCGGCGTGAGCCGAATGGAGAGTCTCGAGATCATCCTGCGCCGAGCGACCCGCGCTTACACGCCGGAGGAAAAGCAGGCCCTGGCCGAGCGAAAGAACGCGATCTACCGCGATCTCCTGCAGTCGCTTTGTCCGGCCGACGTCCTGCCCGGCGTGAACGAGTTGCTTTCGGGACTATCCGCCCGCGACGTGGCTCTGGCCGTCGCGTCGTCGAGCAAGAACGCGCGAACCATCCTGGATCGTTGCGGGCTCACGCAGCGGTTCGGCGTCATCGTGGACGGCAACGACATTTCGCGCTCCAAGCCCGATCCGCAGGTGTTCCTCATGGCTGCTGAGAAGCTGGGCATTCCGCCCGAGCGTTGCCTGGTGGTCGAGGACGCCGAAGCGGGCATTCTCGCCGCCCGTCGAGCCGGCATGCACGTGTTCGGAATCGGCACGCCGCGAAACCTGCCCGGAGTGGAACCGATTGCAGAGAGTCTTTCCCAGGTCAACGTTGCCACATTAATTGGACGGAACTGAACGGAACAGAGGAGACAGAAGACAGGAGCGAGAAATCGGGATGAGCTGCCAGTTGCTCTGCTGGCCTTATGCGCGTTGTTTATACATTCTGTCTTCTGTCTCCTGCCTCCTTCTTCTCATTTCCTCGTCGCGCGGATCAACGAATCCATCCACGCATCGCGGTACACGAGTTCCACGTTGCCGAACCCGGCCGCCTCCAGATCCGCCTTGTACTCCTCCAGCGAGAACGTGCCGCCACGCTCCGTGCCCACGAGCATGTTGACGGCAAACAGAGCTCCGCCCGGCGGGTGGACGTGATCCTCGTCCATGACGATGTCGCGGATGGCCAACGTGCCGCCTGGCGCGAGAGCATCACGAATCTTGCCGAACAATGCCCGATTCTGCTCGCGTGAATTCTGATGCGCGATGGCGCTGAGCCAGACGAAGTCGGCACCGGTAGGCAGCGGATCGGTCTCGAAATTGCCGGCCACCAGATCCACGCGATCGATGAAGCCCGCGTCCGTGAGGCGCTGCCGGGCCATGGGGATGACGTCCGGCAGGTCGAAGATGATGGCCCGGGCCGAAGGCACTCGCCGCAAAAACGCCATGGTCCACGTGCCCGACGCCCCGCCCACGTCGAGCAGACACTGGAACGACAGTGGCCCCAACCGGCCAACCACCGTATCAGCCACCGGCCCCGAGATCGCATGCATGGCCCCGATGAACGACGCGGTGTCGGCGGCTTCGCCACGAATGCTGGGAATCCGCTCCGCCGGTCGGCCGCTCCTGACCACCTGCGGCAACTGCACCCATCGCCGCAGGCAATTGGCTTGATGCAACACCATGGGCAGAACCGTTTGCGGGCTCTTGTCCGTCAGCACATCCACCAGCTCTGCCGGCAGAGCATACGTGTCACCCTGCTTGGACAGCAGTTCCAACGCGACCAGCGCATCGAGCAGAATGGTGGTCGCCCGGACGTCGCCTCGAATGGCCGATGCGACTTCCTCCGCGTTCATCGGCCGCGACGCGAGCACGTTGAACACATCCAGATCGGCCGCGGCCGCCAGCACACACGCGGGCTGAAACGATCTGGCGATATCGAGCACTCTGGCAGCAGGTGATGACATGGGTGACTCCCGTTCTCGTCAATGTCCCGTGGTCCACTGCCGGTCGTGGCACAGTTTGTGACATTGACTCGTCAAACGACGAGTGGTCCACGGACTAATTCTTCAATTGCCGATCCAACCAATTATACATCTCTTGCTTCGTTTCGTCGGCGATGGCGTGCTTACCGGGCTTCAGCACGTTCTCGAAACGATCAGCCGCATCGTGAAGTTCCCACACAACTCGTGCCCGCTCGCCGGCTTCGTACGCACTGATCGATTCCGGGAAGATGTCATCCTCGCGAGTGGTATGCTGATACACGGCCCGCGGTGCGATCGCCTCCAACACGTGGTCCCAGTCCCACGCGGGCAGATCGCCCCGCAGGAACACCGGGCGAAGTGTGGGCATGTAGCTGAACCACTGGTCGCGAGCCCAGCGCAGGCGGTCTTTTTCCGCCGCGAACGTCGCGTAGCCGCAACTGGCGACCGTGGCCTTCACACGCTCGTCAAATACGGCCAGCATCAGCGCCGTCTCCGCGCCCAGCGAATGGCCGATCACACCGAGACGCTCCGCGTCCACCGTACTCAGCCCGGCCAGCAAGTCCAGCGCTTGCTGGGCGTCGAACACCATCTTGCCCATGGCCGACAGATCGGGATATCGCTCGTAGTGCCACCGTGTGTCGAATGGCTTTCCGTCATCGACGCGATCACCGGCAGCGATCGAGTCGGGCGCGAACGTCACGTAGCCACGCTCGGCCAGCTCGGCCGCGAATGCCAACGACGGATTGCCCGCCAGCCCCACGGCTTCGGCTTTGCCTTCGGCGACCGTCTGATGGAGCACGAGCACGCCGGGAAGCTTGCCGTCCCTCGCATGGGGAATGCAGATGTAAGCACGCACGCGCTCGTCCTGCCGATGTGGCGTGTACTCGACCAACTGCCGCTCGTACGCGGCCAGCGAAGTCGATTCGACAATCGTGAAGCCGTCTCCTGGCCCTCGTTCCGGCGGCGAACCGATGCTGCGGCGGATCACGCGACGAATCACGTCTCGGCGTTCGGTCCACTCCACGCGATCGCGCGGTGCGACCTCCAACCGGCCCGTGGGGAAGAACCGCTCGGCCAGCCACGTATAGGCCATCTCACGTCCGTCGGTGGGGAACGCATGCGGACCGTCGAACGCCTGCCACATCAAATCGTCGGCCGCGCCGTACAAGCCGTAGACGCCGCGGACGTCCTTGAACATCGCGTCGAGATTGTCGGTATTGGGAAAGATGGTATCCTGCGTGGCGTACCAGACGAACAACGGCCGGGGTGCGATCATGGCACAGACGTGCTGCCAGTCAAACGGGATGTCCTTGACCTGCGGCAGGTACGTGCCGAGCTGCGGAATGAGCGCCGTCAGATGCGACCAGCGATCGGGTGTGGGATCGCTGCGGAACGTATTGAAGCCGCAACTGGCGATGGCCACGCTGATCCGCGGTTCATATGCCGCCGCAAACAGTGTCGTGTACGCCCCGTGCGAATGCCCGATGCTCCCGATCTGGAGTGGATCGACGAACGGCAAGGTGCGCAGATAGTCCACGATCCGCGATATGTCCCAGATCATCTTGCCCATGAACGACCAGCTCGGATGTTTGCGGTAGAAGGCCGCGCTGTCATGATATGGCCGCGTGCCGGGCGGAATCCGCTCGCCGAAACCGATCATGTCCGGGGCGATGCACACAAAGCCGCGGCGCACGAGTTGCAGCGCGAACGCCAGCTCCGGATCGCCTTGGATGCCGCACGGCTCCTTCTTGCCCGGAGCCACCGTCTGATGCACGCAGATCATAGCGGGCAGGCGAGTTGCAGCGCGTCCGGCGGGTCTCGACGTGACCGATTTGGGCACAAGCAGGTAGGCGGTGATCCAATCGTCGGCCTCGCTGCGGATACGGATGTGTTGCCGGATGTGGTCGTCGAGCGTCTCCTCGCCCAACAGTTCCGCTTTCGGCGGCAGGATCTTCAACTCGCCTGGACTGCCCAGGATATCGGCGATGCACCGGGTGTATTCCGCTCGCTCGGCTTCCCAGACACGGATTTCGTCGATGCGTCGTGCATCCTTGCCGCCGAGCAACGGGACGAGCTCGGGCTTGCCGGCCTGCTCCGTCCTGGCATCGGGTCTGGTCCATGTGGTGATCTGTTTCCACTCTTCGAACTGATGACCGGGCCACGCGTGGGCGAAGGCGGCACACAACGACAAGAGCAGAAACGATGTGGCGACGCGTGCCGCGACGGACAAGCATCTGCGTGGCGACGCTGAAACGAGCTGTGAGCTCATCATGGTCTCCCCGCTTTTCATTCGAGCACGACCAGATTGGGCAGGCGGAACTCGACGACCTCCGGCACCGGGAACCGCTCGACCTCGATGCGCTCATCATCCGTCGATCTCACGGGCAAGCCCGTCTGCTGTGTGGCGGTGCGAACCGCCATGTACTGCTGCACGCCTGACGACAGCGCCGGCCAATCGGCGGGCCGTGGCGTGCCGGCCACGATGGTCGTCTCCGTGCGGCTTGCGACCGGACCCGACCAGGCGGCGGCTGCGGCGGAAAAACGCAGATCGCCCGCTTTCAACAGGACCGCCTCGTTACACACCGCGGTCGTATCGTCCCCGTCCTGATGGAGCAATGCGAACTCACCCTGGAACGTGACGCCTTCGACTTCAGCTTGGCCGGCAATTCGATTGAGGAACGTATACGTTCCCCATGCCGATTCGATGCGCAGCGCCACCGCCTGCGGCCCCGCCGATGCCGGCAAGGCCAGCAAACGCACATTGCGAATGGGCATCACGCCCTTGTCCCCGCTCGGTTCGTGAACGGCGACAAACGTGCTGGTCAGATTGTCGCCCTCGCGAATCGCGTCCACGTATCGCACGCGCCGGCCGGGCTGCGCGAGCGTTTCCTGGCCGGGCCCGTTGGACGCCTCGACCCGATCCACCGGACCGAGCATCCACATCCGATACCGGCGGCCGGCCTCCTTCCAAATCGCCTGCCATGCATCAGGCGGCGACTTCACGCTTCGCACGTCGCGCAAGCCGAAGATGTCTTCGCGAGCCAGGCTCGCGCCCACCTTGGGCAGCGGCGGTTCGGGCGGCATCGGCAGGCCCACGAACGCCACTTCGCCGTCCGCGGCATCGCTCGACGCGATTTCGCTGTGCACGCGGAAGCTATGCTTGCGGCCACCGGTCACGCGGAACACATCCACGACGAACGTGCGGCCCGCCGGTCCCTTGATCAACACCACCAGCCGCGAATACTCGCTGCACTGCGCGTAACAGTCCGACGCCGCCTCGACGACCGACACGCGAGGCGATGTGAACATCCGCACCAGCCGGGGCACCCGTTCCTTGAATCGCTGCTCGGCGTCATCCACCACCACCAGGTTGTGGCTGAACGTGCTCTTGATCCAGGCGTTGACGGGCATGTTACCCATGTAACCGTGATCGCCCAGGATGGTCGTGCCCCCATCGCTGTAGAACAATGCGAGATTGTCGGTGTGACGATGGCCACCGTGGGGATTGAAGGGCATGGCCAGCACGGCGGCGTTCGGCCCGCGACCGTGCCGCAACACGGCCGTCATCCAGGCCGGAAAGAGAATCTCGGGCAGGTTCAGTTCCGCCTCGGCGGCGATCTCTTCGGGCGAGAGCTTGAGCAGTGCGTATAATCCGCGCCCGCCGCCCAACCGTGACACCGTACCACGGTAATACTCGGGGTAGCGCTTGGCGCCCAGGTCCACCAGATGGCTCGACGGCCTGGTCAACTGGTTCGTGTCGGACAACGGCAGGTAACGACCATCGGATCGCAGTTGATCGAGCATCGCACGGTACATCAGCCGCAACCGCGAATCGCTCGCGTACAGATCCACCACGCCGGATCGGCCGGGAAAACCCGCCGGCCATTCAAACCCGTGCAGATCTTCCGGAATCTGCACGAGCTCGCCCATAAACATGTTCGTGTAGGACGGGCTCTCATGCGAAAAGCCGTCGTAAATGAACGACCGATCGCGCACACCCTCGTAGCCGCGAAGCGCGGTATCCACGTATGGAGCCAGTCCCAGTACGCGGCCGACGACGGCCATCGCCCGATACACCGCCGGTGCCTTGTTGTTGACGCAATCCGCCTTGCCCGCCCCGCCGACGAACGGCTCGGCGCCCATGACGTACTCCAGCAGCAAGTCGCGCTCGACGAGTTGGCGTTCCCCGTCCGTCCAGATCGGCTGGCCCGACGCATCGACGGCGTCGTGAACCAGATCGTACGCAATCGCCAGGGAAGGCAGCCCGGCGATGCCGTCCGTGCTGGGGTGCACGCGGCCCGCGCCCCAGTAGCTCTGCAGCATGCGGGCCCTCTCCAGGGTGTCCGAGCGAAACGCCTGCTCGCACAGGTGTCGTTTCCATTCCAGCGGCAGCCGGTTATCGTGCCACGCCGCGTACATGGGATCGCAGTCGGCGATGGTGTCCCAGTAATCGTGATAGAGCCATTGACGATAGCACCGTGCGAACCGGCACAGGACCTCTTTCGTCCGCACCGCGTAGGCCGGCTCGCCCGAAAGAGTGTACTGCATGGCCAGGGCCTGCGCCGCCTGCATCATGAACCGGATCTTGGCCGCGCGAATCTGCCCCGTGTAGCTCATGTGCAACGGCCTGCCCACCCAATGCCAGGCCAGTGCACCGCTGCGATCGTCGGGATTCGCCCGCTCGCGTTCGTTGAGGTAGTACGTGAACGTCTGGCCGGACCGCGGACACACGAGTTGAGCCGTCTCCGCGTACTTTTCGCTCGGGTAGACCTGGCCGCATCGCTTGCACGAGCACACGTCCGGATTGCGGTGATCCCAGCGCATGAGCGACGCGCCCATGCCTTCCTGCGACTTGACGCCTACGCAGGCCGCGCACGTGAAACCGTACGTGTTCGTGGGCGTCAGTTCGGGAATCATGCGCTCCAGGTAATCGACGGGCTGGGCGAGCACATGATCCGCCACCTCCCGATTTTCCTCAGCCCACTGCCGGGCCCAGTCGGCGGACGCAATGTTGCGGCGAGCCCGCTCGATGTCCTCCGGCGAAATCATCACCGGATGCCGAACGGCAACCCGCGAACCGAGCAGTTCCGTCTTGCGAGCCTCGATCTGCGTGCGGAACTCGCGCTCGGCCGCGCTGACACCCGGCTCCTGCCAGGGCATGAGCCCCGCCCCGCGCGTGACCGCCCGCACGTACTCGACCTTGCGCGACGCCTCGGCAGCCAGCGACAACCGCGAAAGCAAAACGATGATCCCGATCGTTGTGAGACCGATCCGCATAGCGACTCCCCACGGAAGTGTCCAACACGACGAAGCCCGAAGGGCGAATGTCGAAATCCGAATGACGAAGCCAGAATGACGAATGAAGTCCGAAGGGCGCATGGTCCGCGTCCCGATGGTCCGGCTCAAAGCTCAGAGCTCATCGCTCACAGCTTCTCTCGTCATCTGCTGCCCAGGTTGAGCAACCTATGTGCATTACCGCTAAAGATGGCCGCCCGCTGCTCGCCGGTGATCCTGGCATTCTCCAGCTTGCTGACATTGCATGCGGGGTAATTGAGCACCGCCCCCGTGCCGAAGAGCACACGCTCGGCACCGACCTCCGCTACGAGCTTGCACACGGATTCGAAGCCCTGCAGGCACGAGATCTCGTAGAAGACGTTGGGACATCGCTGCATCACCTTGACCAGCGCCTGGTATTCCACCAGGTAGTTCGGCCCGCTGATCAAAATCGACGTGCCCGGATGACGCGCAGCCACCGCTCCCACGGACTCGACGGCCAGCGACTTGAACCGCCAGTTCATCATGGGCCGCGTGGGGATCATCACCGGGATGCTGCAGGCCGCCGCCGTCGTGCAGATATCGTCGACGAACGCACTGTCGAGCGGATAGTTATGGAACGACGGATACAATCGCACGCCTCGCATGCCGGCATCGATACATCGGCGCAGCGCGTCGCCGTTGCCGCCCAGGAACGGGCTGATGGTCGCCATAGGGATAAGCCGATCGGCAAAGCGCTTCGCCGCCTCGAGTGTCTCGATGTTGCCGTCGCGCCAACTGATGAACATGCCCCGCAGGCTGATGCACGCCGCCTGCTCGATGCCGTTGCGGTCCATGAGCGCGACCAGATCGTCGGCGGTCTTGCCGGGCGAGTCCCAGTACGGCCAGTGCCCGAAACAGGCGTTGATATCGATGCGCATCAGTTCAGCCCCAACAGTCTGGCCAGGTTACCGCCCAGGATCAGCCGCTTGGCCTCGTCGCTGATGTCCGCCCCCGTCACCTTGGCCAATTGCGTGTGCGGGTCGAGCAAGGGCATGTCCGTGCCGAACAGAATCTTCTCCGGACCGAGTTCCGCCACCGCATGCTCCAGCATGCCGTTGTCAATCTGCGAGCTGGCGGTGTCGAGCAGCAGATTCGGATGCTTCTTGGCCACCATGACCGCTCGGTGCCAGTCACCGTATGCGTAAGGATGGCCGCCCATGTGAGCCATGAGCAGCCGGGCGTGCGGCACCTGCGCCATGAGATAGTCGCACTCGTCCGGCGTGGTATGAGCGAGGATGGGCATGTCGTACTCGACCGCTGCCTCCAGCAGCGCCGCCGTACCCGGCTCGGCGATGGACGCCTCCGGATGCGAGTAGATCTTCATGCCGCGAAAACCGTACTTCTCATAACAGCGGTGAACCTCGTCCACGGCCCGCTGCCCCAGCCGCGGCGTGGGCACCGACACGTAGCCGATCAGCCGGTCCGGGTGCCGGGCGATCTGACGGGCCAGTGCGTCGTTGCCCTCGCGCATGTCATAGAACAGCGCGTTCAGCTCGGTGACGAACAGCTTGTCGAACCCCAGCTCGTCAGCCAGCCGGACGAGGAAATCCGCGTCCGCCTCCATGTGAAAGAACACGCTGGTGCCGATATGCACGTGCCCGTCGATGATCATGCAAGCCCCCTCCGGGGGTAAAC